>SMEI01000015.1_pt1 | contig 48527 bp, 44 predicted proteins | sample 2456321 | NCBI WGS metagenome assembly SMEI01 (sample SAMN10132588, study PRJNA489261) | soil metagenome | isolation source: day1 control-silt loam soil ammended with composted manure from dairy cow... | place: USA | collected 2015-05-01
TTAAAAAATTCATTTCTTTAAATTGTTATTTAATCTTTTCTGTTAGTATGCAAATTTCTGAAAATGTTACAAATTATTTGTTTTGTAGTTACAAAAAATAAAAGTTAATAATTAAATGATTGCGTTGTGTAGTTCTATTTTGCATAGTTTTTTGTGAGATACTGACCCGAGCTTGCGAACTGTACGAAGTAAATCAAGTTCAGCATGACAAGTTTTGCATTGTAAAAATATTGTTGTTGAATCGTTGATAAGATGTTTCGACTACGATCGTCCCGATAGCTATCGGAATGACAAGGAATATTATTTTTATGTAGTTGTTGTTGCATAATTTCTTGGGTTTTAGGTTGTTTGTCATGCCGATGTACTCGAGGCATCTTTACAGATCCTTCGGCAAGCTCAGGATGACAAACTGCATAGTTGTTTCATTTTGAGACCCCTCGTTGTCTCGGGGTGACAGGAATAGTATAAAAAAAGTAAAATAACTCCGCCAGAGTTGTAACTCTGGCGGAGTTTGTAATGCTTAAAGCTTACTTTTTAATAACTTTTACCGTAGCACCGCTGCCTTGTACTGTGGTTACTTTTATAAAGTAGGTACCGGGTGTTGCACCGTGCAGGTTTATCTGGGTGTTGCCGTTAAAGTTGCTTGTTTGCAGTTGCTGCCCTAATACGTTGTACACCTCATAGCTTTGCAGGGTTTCCCCTGTTTCTATGTTTACAATATCATTGGTTGGGTTGGGGTACACGTTAACGGTAATATTGTTAAACTCTTCATTGCTTACCGTAGTACCGCATACACTCGCTGCCAGTTTGGCGACAAAGAAATCGTAATAACCAATGCTGCCTAACGTATTTACTGTACCACCACCTGTAAACAGGCTGCCCTGGTAGCCACCGCCTACCACATAGTTGCCGTCGTTATCTACGGCTACGGTGGTTAGTATATGGTCTTTACCTGCACTGCCTTCTATATCGTGCATGGCTAAAACATTTCCGTTTTGTTTACTGAAACGCATTAATAGAGGATCTGATTTATGACCAGCCGGGCGGTTGATGCTAAAACCGTCCCAAACGGTATTACTGCCCATGGTAGCAAAGGCTACCTCGCCTCCCCGCAATGCCAAACCATAACCGTAATACTGACCGCTATCGGCTGTGGGTGAGTTATAACCCGTAGGGGTACGTGCCCACTGTACCGTACCGCTGCTGTTTAACTTGGCGATAAACGGCATATTGCCATTTATTGACAGGTTAAAACTATAAGGATTGGTAGTTGGGTTTTTAGAATCAATGATTTTAATGGCCGTGCCGCTTTTCCTGTTTAGTTTACCACCTATGTATAAATCGCCATTTACCTCATCTACAACCAAATCGTTGATGCGGTTGTCGAATAAAGTCCCTTCTATTTCACGGCGCCATAGCTCGTTACCATTGGTTGCATCTATTGCCAACATATAAGCATTTTTGGTAAATGACATACCTTGATAACTGAAGGGTACGGTAGCATAATCAAAATACCCACGGAAACCGACGATGTAATAACGGTTACGAAGTTCGTCGAACTTAAAGATAGTACTTGAATCTCTTAACTCAGAACCATAATCTACAGGCAATGCCATACTACTTAACAACTGCCCGTTGCTGTTGTAGCGTACCAAATAATATTTAAAACGATGTGCTACATAACCTGAACCATTACTTAAACTATTATATTGCGAGGGTACCGTTACGGTGTTGTTTAAATGGGTACCGTATAACAAACCCACTATAAAATGAATATTATCATTAGCATCTATTACAATACCGTAAGGTAACGAATAGCCATTGTCTTCTGTCACGTCTCCCTGTAAGGCACGTTTCCATATAAACTGCCCGTTGGTATCGTATTTTACTAAAAATGTTCTTTTATAATAGTCACTTACGGTATTAGGCGTTGTAGGCATAGCTGGTAATGCTTCAGTAGGACTGAAATGTACCGGCTTATTACCACCGACGCCTACAAATACCCCTATATATACATTGTTGTTGCTGTCCAACGCTATTTTATAAGCAACGTCAAAAGGCCCCCCCCCCCAATTGCCTGGCTCCAGCGTACTTGTCCGTCACAGGTAGTAGAAAACAAAAAAATATCGGTGCCATTACCATTGTATCCATAAACCGTTACCGGTTGCCCGTTCAATTGTGGATTGCTACCAGCTATGCTGGCAAGAAAATAGTAATTGTTGTTACTGTCTATGGCACTATCGAAAATTTGTTCTGCATAAATCTGCCAATCTGAACCGGACGCACCCGCTCCGCTACTGCCACCGTTTACTGCCCAGTTCCATTGGTAGGGTTGGGCTGTTGCTTGAATGGAAAATAGAGCATAGAGAATGGAGAATAGAAGGATTTTTAGTTTTATTGAGATGTCTCGACTACGCTCGACATGACATAATATTGTGTGTAGTTGTTGTTGCATAATTTCTTTTGTTTAATGGTTGGTCACACCTCCCTAGCCCTCCTCAAGGAGGGAATAAGTGGTGTTGGTATTATAAAAATAATAAAAAAATAAAGTAAAATAACTCCAACAGTGTTTAAAACACTGTTGGAGTTTACTTAGAGCTTAAAGAATATTCTGCCATTTGGCTTTAGACATTCGACTTTAAGACCCTATAGCTTACCTTTTAATTAATTTTTGCTGTGCTATTACGGTGGCGCCGGCGTGCAGGTTTACCATATAGGTACCTGCTGCCAGGTGGCTCACGTTTAGCTGCACTTCGCCTTGGGTACCGCTTACCTGCTGTTGCAGCAGTTGCGCACCTTTAAGGCTGTACACCGTTACAGCGGTTGCATTTTGGTTGCCGGTATTAAATACTACCGTAGCTACATCAACTGCCGGGTTGGGTACCAGTACAAAGGTTGCTGTTACAGTAGTTACAGCGGTAGCAGGTGCTGTTTCTGCTGCTGCCGTTTCTTTTGCACTTGTTCCCGGGCGGCAGGCAAGTACCGTGATATTTGCGGCTTTAGAATAAAACCAACAACCGTTCTGCATAATATCTAAACTATAAGTACCCGTTTGGTTTACATACGCCGGCGGTATAAAATTGCTACCCGATAAATAGATGCCGCCATTTTTATGCCAATTGTACACGTCATAGGTTCCCAAGGGGCCTAATAAATAAGCACTACTGCTGCCGCAAATCTGGTAACAGCCTTTAGGTACTACCCACATAGCATCATCGGGATATTTTGGAATATTTACCGTGCTTGTTGCGGTACAACCGTTTGGATCCGTGTAAGTAAGGGTATATACCCCGTCGTAAACTGTAATACGGTCTGTATTAGCGCCGGTACTCCAACTGTAGCTACCGTTTGGATCGCCTCCCATTCCCCAAAGCTCAACCTTTTTGTGTGGGTAGCAGGTAAACGAAATATCAATAAATAACGGGTCTACCTGCGGGTGTACCACTACCACAGCTTCAAACTTGCCAATACAGTCGGTATCGCCTGTACTACGGCGGGTTTCAAACGCATAGGGATAGGTGCCCGGTGCGGTGCCGTTATGGGTTAACGCCAAATAATTGGTGCCGCTTGTCCATGTTCCGTAACTACCTGCTACCGGGTTGCCGTTCAACGTCCAGCGGTGCTGTACGGTAGGGTCGGTATAAATACCGGTTAAGGTAGTGCTTTCGCCGTAACATACGCTGGTGTTGCCGTTAACGCTTGCAAACGGCGGTTTGCGCAGTTTGTACAGCACCGGTTTTTTTACCAGGCTAAAATCTTTACAACCGTTGGCATCGGTTAACACCGCCCAGTAGCTGCCGCTTTGGGTAGGCAGGTAGGTAGTGCCGGTATGCACCGCCTGGTCGTCTCGCATCCAGGTTACTGTGGTTGGCGTTACCGTACCTGTACTTATATATTCCAATGGTTCTGCATCGGTTTCGCAATAATCCGGATCTGCCGGATCAATAGCCCCTGTAAATGCTGCTTTAATAATGTTTACACTTATAGGTGCCGATACAAACTCGCAACCGTATTCGTTGATGATTTTTAAGGTAATTGTATGCGATCCGGCATCAGTTATGTTAATATAACTGTTCACCGCACTTGCCACATACTGGGTACCGTTAAAATGCCATTCGTACCGGTATTTGTTGTTATAGGTACCCGGTATGGTAACCAAAATAGGTTCTTCGGCACAATAGGTGCTGTTTTGTGCAGGTGTTTGTACGTTGGTACTTGGCGGGCTGGCTATAACAATGGTAACTTCTGGTTCGCAAACCGAATTTTCGGTTGGTGTGGTACCGCTTAAAACCATTCTGTATTTATAGGTACCTGCCGTTTTGTTTATTGTAACCGTTTGCCCCGGTGATCCCGGTACCAGTACAGGGGTGCCGCCCGTTATGTCGTAAAAGCGTATATTACCCGCAGCCAAGGTGCGATCAAACAACTTGGTGTTGTTTTTAAGCTGTATGGTATAATTGCCGTTGGCACCGCAGGTTACGGCATAACGCAGTATGGGTTCGTAATTTTTTTTCAATTTTTATATCTCTTGTAAACCCATAGTCGCAACCAGTATAGTAAACAGTTACATGAACGTTATGGATACCCGCACGTGTTACTTTGTAGGTTGCCTGGTTATTAGTAGATCCAGGTTGTAAAGTGATGCCTGGTGGTGATTGTGACCAGGTTACATGGTCAATATTTGCAGGTTTACTGTAACTTGCAGTTACTTCTACTTCATTACAGCTTATCCAATTATACGTAAGGGTTGGCGTGGTGCTAAAATTAAGGTTGCAATGGCTGCCGCCGTCACCATCACCATCGTCGTCGTCGCCACCGCCCGAACAGCCAAAAATGTTGATGCTGTTTGAGGTGATGACACACCCGTTGATATCGGTTACCTGTACGTAGTAAGTTCCAGAATTATTAGAATTAGCTGTACTTAAAGTTACAGTGAATCCTGAATACTGAATCGGTGATAATAGTACAGTAGTAGTACCATTATCGTAAAACCATTCATAAGTAAAATCTTCGGTTACCCCTGTAGAAACAGTCGCTTGAAGTGTGATTGCATCTCCGTCCAAACAAAGACGGTCGCCACCGGCAACGTTATAAATCTCTACCGTAGTTTTAGGCAGTATGGTTACGTTTTTATAGGCAGCTACCTTCATAGTACAACCACTATACGGGTTTACTACTTTAACCGTTAACACACCTTCTACTGCATTGGTACCCGCAGGGAACAGCTGGTCTACCTGATACGTTGCAACCGTAGAAAAATATGCTTGCGGGGTTCCGCCCGGAACGCCATTGTATTCAAATTCCATCATGGTACCATTTGGTACATTGGCAGTAATGTTAACAGGAAAGGTAGTTAAGGTTGGGCAGATCGCATCAATAGCACCAATGCTTACATTAACTTTAGGGGGCATGTTAATGTTAAAGGTCCTTACTTGCTCTATACCGCATTTGGTTACGGTAAGTTTTAGCACGCCTGTAGTGGTAGTACTTACCTCGTTTAAAGCTACGGTTACGGTGTTACTGTTTACACCACCAACAATATTTCCAAAATTATCAGGCGTAAGTTCCCATGCTATATGGTCGGGCACTACCCCGTTAAGGTTTGCCGTAAACGTGTACGTATTGCTTGGGCAAAACTGGGTTAAACCGCTGTTGTTTACAATAACCGGGTTTAACACCAGCTGGTTTACAGGGTAACTAACAGGTTGCGAAGTACAGGTTACCCCTTTACGCGTATATTGTTTTTCTACGGTTACCGTAGCACTTGCTGCGGTAAAATAAACATCTACCTGTGTACCGCCGTTGCTGCCAATAATGCTACCGCCCGAAACAGTCCACGAATAAATGGCGCCCGGGTCGTTTTCGTTTATGGTATAGGTATAGGGTACGTTTAAACAAACGGTTTGCGGACCACTGATGTTGCCTGTTATTTCGGGTACCGGTAACGCTTCTACAATTACGGGATCGCTTATACAACCATTGCTTTCTGCGCTTACAACATACGTACCCTCCTTGTCAAAGTCATACGTAGTTGTAATTGCGTTGGCAGAATGCACCAGTTTACTGCCTAAATAAATTTCCCTTTTAACAGGATTTCCTGAGGCAGAAGTGAAATTTCTTTTACCTGCTACACAAAACACTAAAGAACCGTTTGTTTGTATTACCGGTTTTTCGTTAACTTTAAAAGTAAATTGTGCTTCACCACGGCAATTGTCTGCCAATAACAAGGTGTTGCGGTATCTTGCGGTTAAATGGTAAGTACCTGCCGGTAAACTGCCTGCCAAAATCTCGTTTCTGTTCTGGGTATGTGTTAAAGCCGGATGGTTAGGATTGCCATTAAGCTCCCAATCAAATTCAGTGGTAGGCCACCTAGGCAGTGTGTATAATTGCTGTTCTCCTTCACAAAAAACACTTGGGCCGATAATGTTAGCGCGCGTTAAAATAACAGGAATTTGCTCTGTTATAAGGTAAGGCCAACAATTAGACTGATACATTAGATAGCCCATACCACTATTAGGATTAATATTATCCCAGCGTACATCTACGTTTGGTGAAGTATTACTGCCTAAGATGGTTCCGCCGTCAACCGTCCACATCCCGCCAAACGAATCGTTAACGGTATAGTGCTCCACATTGCCCTCACAGGTCATGCTTGGGCATGAAATAACAGGCATTGGACACAGACCAGGTCCGGGATCATCTATAGACAATGTTTTAGAATACACTGCCGTACAGTTACAGCTGTTTGAAACTGTAAGTGTTACCCGGTAATTACCCGGCGCGGTGTATTGATATACCGGTTCAAATTCGGTAGAAATATTTCCGTCTCCAAAATCCCATTCGTACGAAACAAGAGACGTACCGCCGTTGGCTGTAGAAAGGTTTTTGAAATTGATGTTTGAATTTACCGCAAACACTGTTTGGTTAGGATTTGAACCTTTCATTTGATAGAGAGCACTCGGCTTAGTTATTTTTTCTACACAAAAGGTACGTGTACTTACCGTATTATCATTATAAACAACAGTAAGTGTAATACTACCATTCCCTTTTGCGCCCCATTTAACAACTGCCTGACTATTTGTACTGTCTTCTAAAGTACCGCCTGAAACAGTCCATTCTACATATGCCACATTGGTTGCGTTTAAAGAAAAAGTAATCGTGGTCTTCTCGCAAAAGCGAATACAGCTGCCGTCTAAAATATTTTCTGACAGGTTTATCCCCGTATAGGCTGGATATTGTTCCCCTGAAGGCATATTTCGTTCATTGTCTTCATAAGTTATACAACCAACCTGCTGATCCCAGGTTAGTACAGCCGTATTTTCTGTTTGGGCCTTTATCCCTAAAGACCACAATAGCCATCAGTATGATGCCCAATGCCCGAATGGGTGGTTTTGTAATATTTTTCATTTTTTGAATAGCTTTTTAATTAAATTATAAATTTGATGCTACCGATACCTAAACCGATAGTTTAAAGGTTAATAATTGTTTTAATTGTCCCCTTGAGGGGACTTTAGGGGTGTTTTTTGTTTTATACCTCCCTAACCCTCCTCAAGGAGGGAATTCACTTATTGCCCCCTTGAGGGGGTTGTGGGGGTGTTTAAAACAGGATACCAACCTGTATTACATCTCCCTTTATCCCCCTTCAAAGGGGGAATTAGTGTTTTTCAACTTCTTAATTGTTTGCTCTAATGCCAATAACACGCTAAACATTTCTTTCTTTATTTGTAAATCAGTGAAACGAATAAATTCAATTCCGTATGCTTCTAATCTTCCTTGTCGTCTTATATCGTAATCATATTTAAAATCGTGACTGTTACCATCTATTTCAATAGCTAACATTAATTCGTGGCAATAAAAATCTACTATATAATCTAATAAAGGCACCTGCCTGTGAAATTGTATTTCAAAAGATTTGTTTTTTATTTTCTGCCATAACAACACTTCAGAAAGTGTGCTATTATTTCGTAAGTAACGAGCATATTCTTTTAATTTAGGGTTATATGGAATGAGTTTATTACGCATTTATGTATGTTATACTGTTTATTATTACATTTTTAAAAGAAAGGAATTACACCCCTCTAATCCTTCTTAAAGAGGGAATTGTATAAATCCCTCGCTGTCCCCTTGAGGGGACTTTAGGGGTGTTTTTTGTTTTACACCTCCCTTAATCCCTCCTCGAGGAGGGAATTGTTTTGATTGCCACCTTGAGGGGCTGTGGGTGTTACATGTGGTTTTAACTTATAGCTACATCCCTCTCCTCCCCTAAAAGAAAGAAATCCCCCTCCTTTATCCCCCTTCAAAAGGGGAATTACCCCCCCCCTAATCCTTCTTAAAGAGGGAATTGTATTGATTGCCACCTTGAGGAGTGAATAAGTGGTGTTGGTATTATAAGATGTTCCTATGCGTATAGTGTTCCGTTATGACTTCGGACATTAGACTTTGAACTTTATTATCTGTACATCTGTGGCTATTTTACCCTTTAAAAAGAAATACTTTTAAACCACGCCTGCTTTTGAGTGAAACCACGTGTGCTTTTGAACAAAACCTAACGTGCTTTTTAGTAAAACCACGCGTGATAAACTAACAAATCACACGTGGTTTAAACAACAAATACATAGGTGTTTAAAAAAAATGCTATTTTACCCGCTGTAACACAGCGGCTTTCATACTGTCTGAAAGTCGTTTTCCGGGACAGTAATTTACTTTTATATTACGTACATGTTTTTGTGCATTAAACTCTTCGGTGGTAGCCGTACCTTCACTTGATAAGGAAGGATACAACGAGCCGATTTTGTCTAAACGTACAATTTTACCTTTGGCAAAGGCATCTTGCATTACGTTTTCCAAAGCAATGATAACGCCCCGGATATCTGCCTCGCTCAATGCGCTAAATTTTTCAATAGATTTTACCAGATCGTCTATTGTTTCTACTCTATCGGTAATAATGGTGGCGTACCATTTTCTGGTACCGCCACCTACCACTCCGGGTTCTCCTTTTTCAATTAATTTGTACAGATTGCCATAATTTATCTGTTTAAAGTTCGTTGCCTACTTTATCTTTCTGTTGCGTTGTTAATACACGATAAGCAATGATACATTAAATACTGCCTGTGCTGCGTTTTGGTTAAAGCCTAAAGTAGCTGCTACAATCATTTTTTTTCTCCAATCGTTGTCTCCGCTACCCGGTGGCGGATTGCTGTCCAGGCAACTAATAATAAAATGCAACAACTGTTTTTCATTATTGGTAAGCACGGTATCTGTATTAACCCATCCCAGTATGGTAGTCAGGTTATCCTCTTCAGCGATAATCAGTTCAAAATAGTCGTTAACGGCCGCCGAAGTGTTTAATACTGTATATTCTTCTTCATAATTCTGTAAAAAACGCTGTGCCTGGGTATTACTTATCAGGGTGTAACCTGCCGGTTTAATTTGTAAAAAGGCTGTGTTTTGTAAAGAAACACTGTCTAATAAAGTTATTTTTTGGGTGAGTGTTACAGGGGTGTTCCCTGAAACTGCCACCGTATAGCCAGCAACCAGCTGCGAAACAATACTGTTTAAACTAATTGCTGCATTTGCCTGCACGCTGTTGGTTGCATAATTTTCTAAAGAAACGGTTTCGGGAGGCTCATTAAAATCTTCCGAACAGGAAACGGTTAGAACTAACAATAAAAATAACAGGTAATAATTTTTCATGGGGGTAGTACTTTTTAAAATGGTTTATAAATGTTGTTTTGTAAGTCTCTCAAAATTATTGTTTCTCAACACCCTATACAAAAAGTTGTTATGCACTTTTATCAATTTGCAGTTAAAAAAGACTTAACCACCTGATTATCAAGTATAATTTTTTTTGGTGGTATCAGCATAAAATTGTACTTTGCAGAAAAATAAAAGCGTATATATGTTAAAATATTACTTTTTTTCAGGTCTTTTTTGGGTATTTTTCTCCGTAAACGGTCAGTCTGTTTTAAGATATAACGAAGATTCTTTTACCTTTAAACAACTAAATGATACATTAAATGTAGCCAACAGAGAAGATGGTACCTACCAACTTTTTTTGCAATTGTATTTGAATAAAGCCAAAAAAGAACAACATACAGAACATTTGTTTGAGGCTTATTACAGGCTTTCAGGCTATGAACCTTCCGCTAAAATTGCCCATATTTATACCGACACCTTATTCGATGTTGCTAAAAAACTACCCGAATTCTATTATATAAGGGCCTTACAAACCAAAGCAACCAATTATTATTATGAAAAAGATTATATCAATTCACTAAAATACGAACTACAGGCATTACACAAAATTAATAAGGAAAAAGAACCGTATGCTTATTATAAAAGCATCTATAGTATTGGTCTGGTGTATTTTCATATACAGGAATATGGCAAAGCGTACTATTATTTTAACCAGGCACGGGTGTACTATCAAGAAAGTACAGATTACAGCCATGTGCAAGGCTACTTTAATTCGTTATACCGCGAAGCGTTTGCTTTATATTATTTGAACAACTATGCCGAAAGTACAAATCTTATACAAACCGGTTTAAACAAAAAAAACTTGTTAAGAGCTGATGATGTTACGTATAAGCTTTCTTATTTTAACTATGTGCTGGCATTAAACATGTACCGCGAAAAACACTATATAGAAAGCGTTGCCCTGTTAAAGAATCAGATAGACGTCATTGTTTCTAACAATGATTTTGCAAATCTGGCTACCCTTTATTATTATATGGGGTTAAATTACCAGCAATTAAACAATAAAGAAAATGCGGTGGTTTATTTTAAAAAGACCGATGCCATTTTTAAAGATCATAATTACAGCAACCCGGAAATTAAAGAAGCTTACACGTACCTGATAAACCATTACCGGAAACAAAACAACGTGAACCAGGAATTGTTTTACACCAACCGTATGATAGAGGTAATGCAGTACTTACAAAGAGAATATCAGTCACTTTCCGGAACCTTGCATTACAAATTTGATATTCAGGGATTGCAGGCTGATAAAGAACGCTTAGAGAAAGATTTAAACAAGCAAGGAATTTTTACGCTTTACATTGCCCTTGCCGGCGGAATTATCGCGTTACTCTTGTTCGTTATCGCGATACGCAACAGCCGTAAAAAACGTATGTACTTAAAAAATTACAACAATTTACTTAAAGAACGAAGCGTGCAGCAAGAACCGGACACTGTTGAAAATGATGAACTGTATAATATGGTTACCATTAACCAGACAGAAGAACTTGCCGCTTACCAATGGGCTCAGTATTCGGAAACGGTAGCAGAAACAGAGGAAACCAAAGAAAACAATCCCTTCAGCAAAAAAATATGGGACGAATTAACCCAGCGCGTAACTACTTTTGAGGAAGAGAAACAATTTCTGCGGTGTATTACCCTAAACGACCTGGTAGCCGAATGGAATACTAACCGCACATATATCTCCAAATACATTAACCAGACAAAAGGAAAACAGTTTCCGGATTATTTAAACGATTTACGGGTTGATTATTTTTTGAAAGCATCGGTTACCGATAAAAAATGGAATAAATTAAAAATAGAGGCAATTGCCCAAAAGTTAGGGTTTACCAGTGCGCGAAGTTTCTCTTCGGCGTTTCTTAAAAAAACAAAAGTAAGTCCTTCTTTCTATTTAAAAAAAGAGAAAGAAAAAGAAGGCCTAAAGGAAAAACAACCGTTTATCGCTATGGAGGCTTCACAGGTATCCTGATGATAAAATGTCCTATCTCCTACCTTATCACGATCTAAAAATGTTCTTTTTTAAGCTTTTCTCACTATTTTTGTGCCATGCATAGGTATAACAAAGTAGTTTTAGCTTTAGGAAGTAATTTAGGCGATAAGAAAAACCATCTTATAAACGCCATTTATCTTATTCACAACGAAATAGGTTTTGTAACGCAGGCATCGGCTATCTACGAAACGCCTTCGTGGGGTTTTGACAGTTTTCCGTTTTATAATATGTGCCTTTTAATTCACACGCATTTGTTGCCGCAAAATCTTTTAATCCGTTTAAAAGAGGTAGAAAAGAAATTAGGTAGGAAAAAGAAAACAACCGATAGTTACCAGGCCAGAACCGTTGATATCGATATTGTTTATTTTAATGATTTGGTTTTGAATGTTCCTGATTTGCAAATTCCCCACCCTCAAATGCAACATCGAAAGTTTGTGTTGAAGCCTTTAAACGACCTGGTTTTTGATTGGAAACATCCGCTTTTGCAGCAAACCACACGTGAACTATTGGCAAATTGCAATGATTCGTCAGAAATTAAAAAAGTATCAGAAATTCATTTGCCTAAAGACAATTATTGTTTCCAGCAGTTGAATTTCTTGGCTATCGAAGGAAATATCGGCGTGGGAAAAACCACTTTAGCACAAAAAATGGCACAGGACTTCAATGCCAAAACTATTCTGGAGCGTTTTGCCGACAATCCGTTTTTACCCAAGTTTTATAAAGAGCCTGAACGATACGCTTTTCCATTAGAGATGTCTTTTCTTGCCGACCGATACACACAATTACACGCTGCCTTAGGTCAACATGATTTTTTCAATGATTTTGTAATTACCGATTACTATATTTACAAATCGTTAATCTTTGCCCAGGTTACTCTTGAGCCAGACGAAGCTTTATTGTATCGCACTGTTTTTGATGTGATGTATAAAGAAATTACCAAGCCCGATTTATACATTTACCTTTATCAGAATACTGATAATTTATTAGCGAACATTAAAAAACGGAATCGCGGGTACGAAGAAAATATTCAGTCTGATTATTTAAACAACATTAACAAAAGTTACAACGAATATATCAGAACACTTCCCAAAGAAAAACTACTGATTATAGACGTAACCAATATCGATTTTGTTGAAAACCACGAAGATTATTTAAAAATACTGAATGTTATCAATCAAAAGATAAAGCAATAACCTTTATGGAAGAACCTGCATCTTCTGAAAAAGATCCCAGATCACAATACCGCCGCTTACCGAAACATTGAGTGAATGTTTTGTTCCTAATTGTGGTATTTCAATAACCACATCGCTGTTATCAACCACTTGCTGTTGAACCCCTTTGACTTCATTGCCAAAAAACAAAGCGTATTTCTCACCGGGTTGCACGTTAAAATCATTCAGCATTACCGAACCTTCTACTTGTTCTATAGAAACCACTTGCACCTTATCTGTTTTTAGTTGCCGCACAACGTCCATTACCTCTTTTACATATTCCCATTCCACCGTATCGGTTGCACCTAACGCTGTTTTGTGGATTTCTTTATTAGGCGGTGTTGCAGTAATTCCGCACAAATAGATTTTTTCAACCAAAAAAGCATCGCAGGTTCTAAAGAAAGAACCAATGTTGTGCAAACTTCTGATATCATCAAGTACTACAATAATCGGTGTTTTCTCTGCTTCTTTAAATTCTTCTATATTTTTTCGGTGAAGTTCCTCTAAAATTAATTTTTTCATTTTTCGGTTTTAATCTTGCAAAGATATACTATTCTAACCTTTGCCAATTACTAATAGTTATGATATATTTGTAGTTAAAATTTTCAACAATGGTAACAAAGGAAAAAGTAAAAAAAGAAACCCCGCTAATGCAGCAATACAATCAGATAAAAGCGAAATATCCCGATGCGTGTTTGTTGTTTCGAGTGGGCGATTTTTACGAAACCTTTGGCGAAGATGCCGTTCGAACCGCAAAAGTTTTAGGAATCACCTTAACCAAACGCGGAGCGGGCTCCAGCGGCGAAACCGAGTTGGCAGGGTTCCCACATCATTCCTTAAATGTGTACTTACCCAAACTGGTAAAAGCAGGTTTACGCGTGGCTATTTGTGATCAGTTAGAAGATCCAAAAATGGCTAAAACCATTGTAAAACGTGGTGTTACCGAATTGGTTACACCGGGTGTTGCCATTAACGATGAAGTGTTGCAATCTAAAAGCAACAACTTTTTGGCGGCATTGCATTTTGGTAAAAAAAACATAGGAATTGCCTTTTTAGATGTTTCCACGGGCGAATTTTTAACGTCGCAAGGTAACGAAGAATACATCGACAAATTGTTGCAGAATTTTAAACCAAGTGAAGTTTTAGTCCAAAAGGGAAATAAAAACCATTTTCTACATCATTTTGGGAGTGATTTCAATTTGTTCTATTTGGAAGACTGGATTTTTAAAGACGATTATGCCAACGAAAGTTTGACCAATCATTTTAAAACCAACTCGTTAAAAGGTTTTGGAATTGATGAATTGCAGGAAGGCGTTATTTCGTGCGGAGCGATTTTATATTATTTATCGGAAACGCAACACAACAAAATTCAGCATATTACCAATATCCAACGCATAGCCGAAGATGCTTACGTCTGGATGGACCGGTTTACGATTCGAAATCTGGAACTATACGGTTCGGCAAACGAAAACGCTACCACGCTTTTAGATGTGATCGACAAAACGCTGTCGCCCATGGGCGGACGTTTGTTGAAACGCTGGCTGGCATTGCCCTTAAAAGACATTGATGCCATTAACAAGCGTTTTGATGTGGTGGATTATTTCAAAGGAAATCCCGAAGTTTTACAGAGTTTTCAATATCAGATCAAACAGATTTCCGATTTGGAACGATTGATTTCCAAACTGGCAACTGGAAAAATTTCTCCTCGTGAATTTGTCATTTTAAAGGAAAGCTTGGATGCGATTGTTCCTTTAAAAGAAACAGCTTTGCAATCTAAAAACGATGCGTTGAAAGTTATTGGCGACAATCTGCATGCTTGTGAATTGTTACGTGAAAAAATTTCAACCACTATTTCTGCCGATGCTCCGGTGGCACTGAACAAAGGAAATGCGATTGCCAATGGGGTAAACGAAGAACTGGATGAACTGCGGAATATCTCACAATCGGGCAAATCGTTTTTAGAAGCTATTGAACAGAGAGAAAGCGAAGCCACAGGAATTCCTTCGTTAAAAGTAGCCTTTAACAACGTTTTCGGTTATTATATCGAAGTAAGAAATACGCATAAAGATAAGGTTCCTTCTGAATGGATTCGCAAACAGACATTGGTTAGTGCAGAACGTTACATTACAGAAGAATTAAAAGAATACGAAGCCAAAATTTTAGGTGCCGAAGAACGTATTTCTAAGATTGAAGCCGAAATTTACGATAAATTTATTATGTGGTGTTCGCAGTATATTCAACCGGTTCAGCTCAATGCTCAATTGGTCGCTCAATTGGATTGTTTACAGTCGTACACACAGTTGGCAACAGAAAATAATTACATTCGTCCTGTTTTAGAAGAAAACCATATTTTGGAAATCAAAAACGGTCGTCACCCAGTTATTGAAAAACAGTTGCCGATTGGCACACCTTATATTGCAAACGACGTATATTTAGACACCGACACCCAACAAATCATCATGATTACCGGACCGAATATGTCGGGTAAATCAGCTATTTTGCGTCAAACGGCATTGATTGTCTTATTGGCACAAATGGGAAGTTTTGTACCTGCGAGTTTTGTGAGAATGGGAATTGTCGATAAAATTTTCACACGTGTAGGAGCATCGGACAATATTTCTATGGGCGAATCGACCTTTATGGTGGAAATGAACGAAACCGCTTCTATTCTGAACAATCTTACCAACCGAAGTTTGGTTCTATTAGATGAAATCGGTCGCGGAACATCAACTTATGATGGAATTTCCATTGCCTGGGCAATAGCCGAATACATACATGAACATCCGCAAAAAGCCAAAACATTGTTTGCAACGCATTATCACGAACTGAATGATATGCACGAACAGTTTGAACGCATTAAAAACTACAACGTTTCAGTAAAAGAACTGAAAGATAATGTGTTGTTTTTAAGAAAATTAGTTCCAGGTGGAAGTGCACACAGTTTCGGAATCCACGTGGCAAAAATGGCAGGAATGCCGAATTTAGTCGTTCAAAAAGCACAGAAAATCCTTAAAAAATTAGAAGCCAGCCATAAAACAGAAAGCACTCAAGATGCTCTGAAACAAGATGATTTACAATTATCCATTTTCAAATTAGACGATCCCATTTTAGAAGAAATCAGAGAGGAAATTGTAAATTTAGACATCAACACGCTAACCCCTGTTGAAGCCTTAATGAAGTTAAACGAAATCAAAAAGGTGGTTTTGAAGAAGTAAATTGTATAAAACACAGTTACTATTTTGTAAATAATGCTTTTTATTGTTGGCAAAAGATGTTCACTTTTAGCAAAAAAAATTCATAAATGCATTATTCACAACCCAACAGCTTCTTTTGATTATTTTTTTATCAATAATCAGCTAACAGATTGTTTTTATTGCTAATTTCGCGGATTCAAAAAAACAAGCATAAATACGCCATAGAAATGCCAATAAAAAAAACGAAAACATACCGCCGAACGCGGTATCTGTTGTATAAAGAAACACTGATTGATTTTGAAGAACATTTTTGGTCTTTTATAGGATCATTTGTAGGTCTTGGTTTGATTTGCTACTTGAATTACCATTACCTTTCTAAATACGATCTAACACTTTTAATCGGTTCATTTGGTGCAAGTTCTGTTTTAATTTACGGAAACATCGGCAGTCCGTTGGCACAACCCAGAAATTTATTTTTAGGTCACATTATTTCGGCAATTGTAGGTGTTAGTTCGTACAAACTCTTAGGCGATTATTTGTGGATTGCCGCACCGCTGGCTGTTTCTGTGTCAATTATCGGTATGCAAATGGCAAAAGCACTACACCCGCCCGGTGGTGCCACCGCTTTAATTGCCGTTACGGGCGGTCCGTCAATTACCAATTTGGGGTATGAATATGTTTTTTCTCCGGTAATTACCGGCGTCTTTATTCTGTTTTTGGCAGCATTGATTTTCAATAACATCACACCAAAAAGACAATATCCCACAAAATCGTTTATCGTATTTAAACGCATCTTGTTTAACAAAAAAAATCAACCGTATTTTAAAAGATAAAATGTGGCAAAAATCAACACAAATAATTTTCATTAAATCAATTACATATACTATTTTTGCACCTTAACAACATAAACAATCAATGAATACAACTAAACAAATTCAATCGGCATTAATTTCGGTATTTGATAAAGACGGATTAGAGCCAATTGTAAGAGAATTGCATAAAAATAACGTTACAATTTATTCAACAGGCGGAACCGAAACATTTATTAAAGATTTAGGTATCCCGGTAGTTCCTGTAGAAGAGGTAACATCGTATCCTTCTATTTTAGGCGGTCGTGTAAAAACGTTACACCCTAAAGTTTTTGGAGGAATTTTGAACAGACAAGACAACGAAACGGATGTTCAGCAAATGAAGGATTATGCTATTCCGCAAATTGATTTAGTTATTGTTGATTTATATCCTTTTGAAAAAACAGTAGCTTCGGGTGCTGATGAGGCAGCCATCATCGAGAAAATTGACATAGGTGGAATTTCATTAATTCGTGCCGGAGCTAAAAATTTCAAAGACACGGTAATTGTTGCTTCTGTTGAAGAATACGCTACGTTTTTAAACTTTTACACAGAAGGAAACGGTACCACCACCTTGGCTCAACGTAAATATTTAGCTACAAAAGCATTCCATACTTCATCTCATTACGACGGAGCTATTTTCAACTATTTTAACCAAGAGGCTCAAGAACCTATTTTAAAAATCAGTGAAAGTGAAGCACAAACATTGCGTTATGGAGAAAACCCACATCAAAAAGGAACTTTTTTTGGAAATTTTGACGAAATGTTTGATAAATTACACGGAAAAGAATTATCTTACAACAATTTATTAGATGTTGATGCCGCTGTTAATTTAATGAATGAATTTAAAGCTGATGCACCTACGTTTGCTATATTGAAACACAATAACGCATGTGGTGTGGCTCAAAAACCAACGATGAAAGAAGCTTATTTAGCAGCGTTGGCGGGCGATCCAACTTCTGCTTTTGGCGGGGTATTGATTGCTAATGGAAACATTGACAAAGTAACATCTGAAGAAGTTAATAAATTGTTCTGCGAAATTGTTATTGCTCCATCGTATGACAATGATGCTGTGACCATTTTACAAGAAAAGAAAAACAGAATTATCTTGGTAATAAAAGATGTTGAACTGCCTAAAACACAAGTTCGTACATGTTTAAACGGTATTTTATTACAAGATAAAGATAACGTTACAGATACTAAAGAACACTTAACAAACGTTACCACTTTAGTACCTACGGCTGAACAGGTTGAAGATTTATTGTTTGCTTCAAAGATTTGTAAACACACCAAATCAAATACTATTGTATTGGCTAAAAACAAACAATTATGTGCCTCTGGTACAGGACAAACATCTCGTGTTGATGCCTTACGTCAGGCTATTGAAAAAGCAAATTCTTTTGCCTTTGATCTAAACGGAGCTGTTATGGCAAGTGATGCGTTTTTTCCTTTCCCTGATTGTGTGGAAATTGCAAAAAATGCCGGTATTGCAGCAGTTATTCAACCAGGTGGTTCTATTAAAGACAATTTAAGTATTGATTATTGTAACGAAAACAAAATGGCAATGGTAACCACAGGTATTCGTCACTTTAAACATTAAAAATATAACGGAATAGTTTAACTTAACACCATTTAAAAAAATATATGGGATTTTTTGATTTCATGACCGAGGAAATTGCTATGGACCTTGGTACTGCAAATACTTTAATTATACATAACGGAAAAGTTGTTGTTGACAGCCCTTCTATTGTTGCTCGTAACCGCGTATCAGGAAAAATAATTGCTGTGGGTAAAGAAGCCAGCTTAATGCAGGGAAAAACACATGACAACATCAAAACCATACGTCCGTTGAAAGATGGTGTTATTGCAGATTTCGATGCTTCTGAGAAAATGATCAATTTGTTCATTAAAAGTATCCCGGCATTAAAAAAGAAACTATTCACACCGGCATTGCGCATGGTGGTTTGTATTCCATCAGGTATTACCGAAGTTGAAATGCGTGCCGTTAAAGAATCGTGCGAACGCGTAAACGGTAAAGAAGTATATCTGATTCACGAACCAATGGCAGCAGCAATCGGTATCGGTGTGGACATTATGCAACCTAAAGGTAACATGATTGTTGATATAGGTGGTGGTACTACTGAAATTGCTGTTTTGGCTTTAGGCGGTATTGTTTGTGATAAATCGGTAAAAATTGCCGGCGATGTCTTTACGAACGATATTATTTACTATATGCGTACCCAACACAATTTATTTGTGGGTGAAGGTACTGCAGAGAAAATTAAAATTGAAATTGGTGCTGCCATTGAAGATTTAGAGCAGGGACCGGAAGATTTAATGGTACAAGGCCGTGACTTGTTAACGGGTAAACCAAAACAGGTGAATGTATCGTACCGTGAAATTGCGAAAGCATTAGACAAATCAATCCAGCGTATTGAAGATGCCGTTATGGAAACCTTGTCACAAACTCCTCCGGAATTAGCTGCCGACATTTACAACACGGGTATTTATTTAGCTGGTGGTGGGTCTATGTTAAGAGGGTTAGACAAACGCATCTCTCAAAAAACAGATTTACCAGTATATATTGCCGAAGATCCTTTACGTGCCGTGGTTCGCGGTACCGGAGTTGTGCTTAAAAACATTGAGAAATTTAAGAGCATTCTTATAAAATAAAACCGCCATAGAATATGCAGCAAATCATTTATTTTATATCTAAAAACAGTACCAAGCTACTGTTTTTGCTGCTTTTAGTAGTTTCATTGTATTTAACAACGCAGACACACTCCTATCATCAAAGCCAAATGTTTCACAGTGCCAACGTTGTTTCGGGTACGGTTTATGAAAAAACAAATAATATTACTGAATACCTTCATTTAAAAGATGAAAACAACCGTTTGGCAGAAGAGAATGCCCGCATGAAACAAATTTTATATAACAGTGCATTAATTGTTGACAGTACATTTGCTGTGAATCCTTCAATCCGTATTGCACAAGATTACAAATTGTTTCATGCAAAAATCATTAAAAATTCATTCTTTAAAAAAGACAATTATTTAACGATAAAAGGCGGTAAGCTAAATGGTGTTAAAAAAGATATGGGAGTAATCAATTCTAATGGAGTCATAGGAATTGTTGAAAATGTATCTAATCATTATGCCACTATACAGAGTATTCTTAACACGCATACAAAAATTAGTGCGAAAATAAGCAACACCGATCATTTTGGTACCATTACCTGGGACGGTAAAAACACAGGTTATGTGCAGCTTGTTGATATACCCAAACTGGCAGCATTACACAAAGGCGATTCTATTGTAACCGGGGGAATTTCGACTATTTTTCCCGAAAATGTACCTGTTGGGTTGGTTGATAAGGTTTACACGTCAAAAAATTCCAATTTTTACACCATAAGCGTGCGTTTGTTTAATGACATGACCAACATTAGTTCGGTTTACTTAATTGAAAACGTACACATTAAAGAAATTTTAGAACTTGAAGAAGAAACAATAAATGAATAATACTACTGTTTTAAATACGTTGCGTTTTATTGTTCTTGTATTTTTTCAGGTAACAGTATTTAACAATATCCACTTTTTTGGATTTATAACGCCTTACCCATACATTTTATTCATTTTGTTGTATCCGTTGAATGTCAACCGCCATTTGTTTTTGATTTTCAGCTTTTTGCTTGGTTTGGTTTTAGATATTTTCAACAACTCGGGCGGTGTTCACACCACAGCCTGTATCACTTTGGCATTTGTTAGGCAAAATCTGTTGAAAATGTCGTTTGGTTATAGTTACGAATTTCACATGATGCGCATTACCGATAAAATTTCATCAGAACTGGTTACGTACGTGGTAACAAGCGTATTGATTCATCATACCGTATTAATCGTTCTCGAAATTTTTAACCTTCACTTTATATGGGAAATACTATTGCGTATTATTACTTCTTCCATTTTCAGTATTTTATTGATTTTCTTAATAATAGGATTAATTAAATCGCCACGAAGATGAGAAAACTTCTGTTTCCCATAATTGTACTAACAGCTGCAATAATCATTGTGGCAAGGCTTTTTTATTTACAGATTGTCGATGATTCTTTCTTGAAAAAAGCCGACATCAACGCCCTGAAAATTGTATATGAATATCCCGAACGCGGTTACATTTATGACCGAACCGGACAGCTTTTAGTAGCCAACCAGCCAAGTTATGATATCATGGTTATTCCGCGTGAAATGAAAAATACCGACACGCTGGAGCTATGCAATATTTTAGAAATCACCAAAGATGATTTTATAAAAAAAATAGAAAAAGCAAAGGTTTATTCTCCCCGGCTTCCATCTGTTTTTCTGGCACAATTAACCAAAACGGAATTTGCCGCCTTTCAGGAAAAAATCCGCCATTTTAAAGGATTTTACATTCAGAAAAGAAATCTGCGCGATTATCAGGTAGATTATGCTGCCAATGTTTTCGGATACATCCGTCAGATTAATGAAATGGAACTGGAAAGAAAGCCTTATTACAAATCCGGTGAATTAATCGGGATCAGAGGTGTGGAGCAAGCTTACGAAGAAGATTTGCGGGGGATACGTGGTGTGCATTACATTCAAAAAGATAAATTCAACAAAGAGATAGGTCCTTTTAAAGAAGGTATTTATGACACCATTGCCGTAAAAGGAAACGATTTAACCATAACCATTGACGGCGCTTTACAGAAATACGGAGAAGAATTAATGATTCGCAAACGTGGCGGTATTGTAGCTATAGAACCCAAAACAGGAGAAATTCTGGCATTAATAACTGCTCCTTCTTATGATCCAAAATTATTAGTTGGTCGTGATCGTTCAAAAAATTATGTAGCTATAGACAGCATTCCGGGTAAACCTTTTTTAGATAAAGTTTTACAGGGACAATTTGCGCCCGGTTCCCCTTTTAAGATTTTAACCGGATTGATTGGTCTGCAAGAAGAAGTGATCGATACCGAAACTCGTTTTCCTTGTTCTCATGGTTTTCATTACGCCCGTGGAGCTTTTATGGCTTGTCACGACGCGGGTAGCTGGAATTTACACTCTGCCATTGCAAAATCATGTAACACCTATTTTGCTCAAACGTTTATGAGGATTATAAACAAATATCCAACACCGGCACAAGGTGTAGATGCCTGGTACAGTCACTTAAAAAGTTTTGGACTGGATGATTATATGGGTTACGATTTACCATCGGGACAAAAAGGAAACATTCCAAGTTCTAAATTTTACAAAAAATGGTATCCTAATGGCGGGTGGAAAAGTACCACCATTATATCAAATGCTATAGGTCAGGGAGAAATTGTTATGACTCCAATTCAATTAGCCAATGTAATGTGTGCGGTTGCTAACGAAGGACATTATTTTACCCCACATATCATCAAAAAAATCGAAAATAGGCAAATAGATAAATCTTTTGTTCAAAGGAAACAAACAACGATCGATAAAGAATATTTTCGTCCGGTTATTGAAGGTTTGGCAGAAGTATACAGAACAGGTACTGCAAGTCGTTTACAAATTCCTGATATTGCAATTTGCGGTAAAACCGGAACTGTTGAAAACTTTGCAACGGTTGATGGGGAGAAAACAAAATTACAAGACCACTCTGTTTTCTTAGCTTTTGCACCTAAAGAAAATCCAAAAATTGTCGTTGCGGTGTTTATTGAAAATGGTAGTTGGGGTGCAAGTTGGGCAGGACCAATTGCATCGTTAATGATTGAAAAATACCTGAAAGGAGAAATCACCCGTACCGATTTAGAAAAAAGAATGTTAGAAGGTGATTTGTCTGCAAATTACGTTTTAAGAGATATTTCAGACAAACAAAAAGAAGAAAAAGACCGATTAAAACGTTTAGAAAAAGAACGTCAGTTACAACTAAAGGCGAAACAAAATGGTAAAAACTAAACATTTAGAAAACCAAAGTGTCATTGCAAACATAGACTGGTTAAGTATATTTTTATATACTGCACTGGTTTTTTTTGGTTGGATGAATATCTACTCTGCTTCGCTACCGCTTGAAGAAACTTCTATTTTTGATTTAAGTCAAATTTACGGAAAGCAAATTCTGTTTATTGGCATCACCCTTCCTGTAATTGTTATCATTCTTTCATTAGATGCTAAAACATACGAAAAGTACTCCTTAATTTTTTATATCATCGGCATTCTGTTATTAATGGGATTATTTATTTTTGGAAAAACCATTAAGGGACAAACAAACTGGTATCAATTTGGAGGGATCAGTATGCAGCCTTCAGAATTTGCAAAAATTGGTACCGCTTTATTTCTTTCTAAATACATTTCAGAAAATCAAACGCCTTTCCAAACATTAAAAGAACAAGTAATTGCCATGGGCATTATTTTTCTGCCTGTTGCATTTATCATGTTGCAACCCGATGCAGGCTCTGCGATGATTTTTATGGTATTTTTCCTTGTTTTGTACAGAGAAGGCTTCCCCGCCTGGTATCTTTGGACCGGTTTCTTCGCAATACTTCTATTTATTTTAGCATTGGTCATAAAACCGGTAATTTTACTGGTCTTAATTTTATTAGGATGCATTATACACTTTATTTACAATAAAAGCATTCATAGAAATCCGTTTATATATGCAATTTTGGCAGTTGTGATGAGTGGTTTTGTGTTTTCAGTTGATTATGTTTTTGAAAACGTTCTGGAATCCCATCAAAAAGATCGTATCAATGTATTGATTGGTGAAAATGTGGATATGAAAAAAGAAGGATATAACCTTAATCAGGCAATGATTGCCATTGGTTCGGGCGGATGGACAGGTAAAGGATATTTAGAAGGTACACAAACCAAAGGCGGATTTGTACCTGAACAACACACCGATTATATTTTTACCACCGTTGGCGAAGAATGGGGTTTTGTAGGATCACTTTCTGTAGTAGTTTGCTTTTTAAGTTTGATACTTAGAGTTACCTATTTAGCTGAAAAACAAAAAAACAACTTTAACCGGATTTACGGATACTGTGTAGCCGCCATTTTATTCATGCACTTTTTTGTTAACATTTCCATGTTAATCGGTATTTTCCCAACCATTGGCGTACCATTACCTTTCTTTTCATACGGCGGATCCAGCTTAATAGCCTTTACCTTATTATTATTTATTTTTCTAAAATTAGATGCAAATAAAGTGAACGAATGGTAATTGGCACACATTTTGACAAAACAACATTAAATTTAGAAATTAAATAAATAGAGAATTATGAAAAAAAGTATTTATCTAGTAGCAATGGTTTTAGGGATCAGCGTATCAGTATCGGCACAAGAAAGTTTAACTTCAGAAAAAACTACAATAGACACAGAATCTTTAGAAACTCTGAAAAATAATACTGATAAGGTCAAAAATAATCAAGAACAGTACACAGAAACACCATCTTCTGTTACTACTAAATCGAACTACGAAGAAGATATTTTAAAAGCAGAAAAAGCCAAACAGAAGGCACAAGAAGAATTAGCAAAACAAGAAGCAAAAGCTGCAAAAGCAGCTAAGAAAAAAGCCGAAGCCGAGGCAAAAGCTGCTCAAAAAGCTCAGAAAAATTTTGAAAAAGAACAAAAAGCAAAGCTAAAAGCTGATAAAGCTGATGCTAAGAAAATTCAGAATGTTACGAAAGCAAAAGACAAACTTAAAAAAGCTGAAAGTGATTTAAGCAAAGCCGAAATGAAGTTAGAGGAAGCAAAAAACAGTTTTGAACTAAAAAAATTGAAAAACAAATTAGATGCTCAAAAAGAAATCAAAGAAAAATCTAAACTGGTAAAATTAGAAACTAAAGTTTCAGAATTAAAATTAAAGGTAAGTCAACAAGAATTAGAATTAAAAAAAGCAGAGATTAAGTAATTTTTGTTTAAGTAAATAAAAAGCCGTCCCGTTTAAAAAAATCAGGACGGTTTTCTTTTAGTAAAAATAAACAAAACTTAATCTATCTTATAACGTTTTCGGTCGTTTTCATTTAAGTAGATTTTACGTAAACGCAACGATTTTGGAGTTACTTCAACGTATTCATCTTTTTGGATGTATTCCAATGCCTCTTCTAATGAAAATTTGATTGCCGGAACAATTCGTGCTTTATCATCAGCTCCGGACGAACGTACGTTGGTTAGTTTTTTCGTTTTGGTAACGTTTACCGTCATATCGTCAGAACGAGAATTTTCTCCAATTACCTGACCTTCGTAAATATCTTCATTTGGATCAACAAAGAATTTGCCGCGATCTTGTAATTTATCAATTGAATAAGGAATTGCCTTACCGTTTTCCATAGAAATTAACGAACCATTATTACGTCCGGAAATTTCACCTTTGTATGGCTGATATTCTAAGAAACGGTGCGACATAATTGCTTCACCCGCTGTTGCTGTTAACAATTGGTTACGCAATCCGATGATTCCGCGAGAAGGAATATTAAAAACGATAATCATACGTTCGCCACGTGGTTCCATTGAAAGCATTTCGCCTTTTCGCAATGTTACGAATTCAACCGCACGACCAGATAAGTTTTCAGGAATATCGATTGTTAATTCTTCTATCGGCTCACATTTTACACCATCAATTTCTTTGATAATTACTTGTGGCTGCCCAATTTGTAATTCGTATCCTTCGCGTCGCATTGTTTCAATTAAAACGGATAAATGCAATACTCCACGACCAAATACCATGAATTTATCAGCTGAATCGGTTTCGTTAACACGTAATGCTAAATTCTTCTCTAATTCTTTGTTTAAACGTTCTTTAATATGACGAGAAGTAACGTATTTTCCTTCTTTTCCAAAGAAAGGCGAATCGTTAATGGTAAATAACATACTCATTGTAGGCTCATCAATTTTAATAGTTTCTAATCCTTCAGGATTTTCGTAATCGGCAATACAGTCACCAATTTCAAAACCTTCAATTCCTACAACGGCACAAATATCCCCGGCTTTCACCTCGGTCACTTTCATACGACCTAAACCTTCAAAAGTATAAAGTTCTTTTATTTTAGATTTTACAACGCCGCCTTCACGTTTTATCAAAGATATGTTCATTCCTTCCCGTAAAACGCCACGGTGTAAGCGACCAATTGCGATACGGCCTGTGAACGATGAATAATCTAACGATGTAATCAACATTTGTGGAGTTCCTTCTTTTTCTTCAGCGGCCGGTACGTGGTCAATAACCATTTCTAATAACGGTTCCATTGAATCGGTTGGCTGTTTCCAGTCAGTACTCATCCAGTTGTTTTTTGCTGACCCATAAACCGAAGGGAAATCTAACTGCCATTCTTCCGCACCCAATTCAAACATCAAGTCAAATACTTTTTCGTGAACTTCGTCTGGTGTACAGTTTTCTTTATCCACTTTGTTGATTACCACGCATGGTTTTAAGCCTAATTCAATGGCTTTTTGCAAAACGAAACGGGTCTGGGGCATTGGTCCTTCAAAAGCATCAACAATCAAAAGCACACCATCTGCCATATTTAAAACACGTTCTACTTCGCCACCAAAATCCGCGTGCCCCGGGGTATCAATAATATTGATTTTTGTTCCTTTGTATTGAACCGATACGTTTTTAGAAACAATGGTGATTCCGCGTTCTCTTTCAATATCATTGTTATCAAGGATCAAATCACCAGTGTTTTCATTCTCTCTGAACAATTGACAGTGGTACATAATTTTGTCAACCATGGTCGTTTTTCCGTGGTCAACGTGTGCAATAATTGCGATGTTTCTAATCTGAGTCATAAAAATAGATTTCTTGTAATTTTGTGGTCAGTTGTTTAACCACAAAAAGCTCTCGGATAGGAGAGCTTGGGTGTTATTATCTTTAATCTAAATACGTTATTATAATGCGTTAACGTGCTTAGTTAATTTAGATTTTAAGTTAGCTGCTTTGTTAGCATGAATGATATTCTTTTTCGCTAATTTATCAATCATAGAAGTAACAACAACTAATTTTTCAGTAGCTTCTGCTTTGTTTTCAACTAAACGTAAAGCTTTGATTGCGTTACGAGTTGTTTTGTGTTGATATCTGTTTAACACTCTTTTCTTTTCGTTGCTTCTGATTCTTTTTAAAGCTGACTTGTGATTTGCCATTTTTTAATCTTTTTTAATTGTAATAATTATTTTAAAAACTTTTAGTTAAAAAAGAAAAACCTCCCACAATTGAATTTCAATCACTTTGGTTTTAACTAATAAAATAATAATTGAGACACTAACTATTATTTTACAAAACTTATTTACAACTAACAGTAGCCCGTAAGGGAATCGAACCCTTCTTACCAGGATGAAAACCTGGCGTCCTAACCGATAGACGAACGGGCCATCAATTTTTAAGGATTGATAAAAACCTTGGTAGTCCGTAGGGGAATCGAACCCCTGTTACCAGGATGAAAACCTGGCGTCCTAACCCCTAGACGAACGGACCATCAATTTTTAAAGGATTGATAAAAACCTTGGTAGTCCGTAGGGGAATCGAACCCCTGTTACCAGGATGAAAACCTGGCGTCCTAACCCCTAGACGAACGGACCATTATTTGTATTTGCGGTTGCAAAATTAGTATTTATTTTAAAACCTACAAATTATTTTTGCTTTTTCTGTGTAAAAAAGAACGTTATTGCTTTTTCTTAGCGAGTGCAAATATCTGTATATTTTTTGAATTGGCAAATGAATTTAAACTTTACAGCATTTTTTTTTACCAAATATTAAAAATCAATTATTTAAGAACTAACAAAAGAGCCTTTTCAAGACTCTTTAATTTAATATATTAATCTAAACGCTCAATTTTTGCTCCTAAAGCTCTTAAACGTTCATCGATGTTTTCGTATCCGCGGTCAATTTGATCAATGTTCTGAATGATACTTGTTCCTTTTGCAGATAGCGCCGCAATTAATAAGGAAATTCCGGCACGAATATCCGGAGATGACATTTTGGTTGCCTTTAGCTGCGATTTAAAATCGTGACCAATAATCACGGCTCTGTGTGGATCGCACAAAATAATCTTTGCCCCCATATCAATCAATTTATCAACAAAGAACAAGCGTGATTCAAACATTTTTTGATGAATCAATACTTCGCCTCTTGCCTGAGCGGCCACCACAAGAAAAACACTTAATAAATCAGGGGTTAATCCCGGCCAAGGAGCGTCGGAAATGGTTAAGATCGATCCGTCTATATCGCCTTTAATTTCGTATCCGTTGGTATGAGCCGGAATGTAAATATCGTCGTTAACTTTTTCTATATTAATCCCTAACTTTCTAAAAGCTGACGGAATAACACCTAAATTTTCCCAACTAACATCTTTAATAGTTATTTCGCTACGGGTCATTGCTGCTAACCCAATCCACGAGCCAATTTCAATCATATCAGGTAAAATGCGGTGTTCGCATCCTGATAATTCATCGACACCTTCAATGTTTAATAAATTTGAACCAACACCTGTTATTTTTGCTCCCATATTGTTCAGCATTTTGCACAATTGCTGTAAATAAGGTTCACATGCCGCATTATAAATTGTTGTTACGCCTTTTGCCAAAACAGCTGCCATTACAATATTTGCCGTACCTGTTACCGACGCTTCGTCAAGCAACATATAAGCTCCGGTTAATCCGTCAGGTGCTTCTACGCCGTAAAAATACTCTTCACGGTTGTATCTGAAAGTAGCCCCTAAGTTGATAAATCCTTCAAAATGGGTATCTAATCGGCGTCGACCTATTTTATCGCCTCCGGGCTTAGGAATGTATCCTTTTCCAAAACGTGCCAAAAGCGGTCCCACAATCATAATAGACCCGCGCAACGACTTACCTTCTTCTCTAAATTTATCTGATTCTAAATAGTCTAAATTAACATTATTTGCCTGAAAACTATAGCTGTTACGGTTTATTTTTTCAATAACAACACCTAAGTTTTTTAATAAATCAATTAATTTATTTACATCGATAATATCAGGAATGTTAGAAATGGTAATTTTTTCATCGGTTAATAACACAGCACATAAGATCTGTAACGCTTCGTTCTTCGCTCCTTGTGGTTGTACAACTCCGTTTAGCGGGTGTCCGCCTTCAATTTTAAAAGTTCCCATTAATTTGTGTTTCTGTTGGTATTTTTAGATGAATTATTGTTTGGGGTTGATTTTTTTACAAATCGGTTTCCGTTGTTATTGTTTTGTTTGTTGTTTGGGTTGTTACGTTGCTGGTTGTTGCCGGAATTGTTTCGGTTTTGAAACTGGGCGTTATTGCGATTATTGGTTCCGGCCGAAGCATTCCGATTTTGAAACTGGGTGTTTCTGCTGTTTGGCTTCATTAAATTTACCGCATTATTGTTATCATCTAAACCGTTTGTTAAATCAATGACGCCTTTTGATAATTCTTTTAAATGCTGAAAAATCACTGCATCGTCAACCGATTCATTGTTCCAGTTCACGTAACTTTTTTTCATGTGGTTGGCAATAACCATAATTAAAGCTTCTTTGCGTTCGCCATCTTCCCAGGTAATTGCCTCGTTAATCATATCAACAATGTTAGAACCATAATAACGGTATTTTTGATTATTTTTAGGATAATCTATCAAAATAGGCTCGTTAAAATTGGTTAAGGCTTTAGGTTTTTCGTACGGAGAATCAACATCTAATTCAAAACGCGACATTTTAAACAATTGATCCCATAATTTATGTTGAAAATCTAAAACATCACGTAAATGCGGATTAATCGTTCCCATAATATCAATTACGGCACGGGCAGCTTTGTTACGCTCGTTACGGTCTTCAATTAATATAACCTGATCGATTAATTTTTGCAAATGGCGACCATATTCAGGCAACACCAAATCTCTGCGATCGGTATTGTACTCTAAACTTTTTATTGCTTCTGTTGGATTAAATTTCATATAAATTACAGGGAAATGATTCCTTCGATAGTTGAAACTTCTTTGTATTTCTCAATGATGGCATCGGCATTAGGCATCACCACGTTTATTGATACACTTGAATAGTTTCCGTTTTTTGATTTATTTTTTGTTATAACAGCTCCCATATTGTTAAAAGCCTTTTCTATCTGGGCAATTTTAGCCTCATCGGCAGGTACAATAAACTTATATAAATATTCGGCTGGCCACTTTTCTGTTGTGTTTTCTAATTCGCTTTTAAGGCGTGTATAGAATTCTTCTGTATTCTCTTTCATAAAATAAAAATTAGTACAAATATACGTTACATTAAGATAAAAATACTAATTATGGTTGTTAAATGAAAGTAACTTAATTTTTATGTGTAATTTTGCATTTTGATTTTTTTAAGGTGAATAAAAAGATAATTTTACTTATCGGTGGACCGGGTTCAGGAAAAACTACAATCATAAATGAACTGATAACAAAAGGATATACGTGTTATCCCGAAATTTCGCGTCAGGTTACTTTAGAAGCACAAAAAACCGGAATTGATCAGTTGTTTTTAAAAGAACCTTTATTGTTTAGCGAATTACTTTTAAAAGGACGCATTAAACAATTCAACAATGCACTAAAAGAACCAGCAGATTGTGTTTTTATAGACCGTGGCATTCCCGATGTTTTAGCTTATATGCACTATATAGGTGATGCTTACCCCGCTTTTTTTGATGACGCCTGTAAAACAAACCGCTATTCTAAAATTTTTATTTTACCGCCCTGGGAAGAAATCTATGTAAGTGACAATGAACGTTACGAGAATTTTGAACAGGCAAAACTTATTCATAACCACTTAGTAGAAACATACGAAAAATATGGTTATGAACTAATTGAAGTCCCAAAATCGGATTTGGAAACAAGAGTAAATTTTATATTGAAAAATTTATAATTTTTCTTTATTTTTAAAGAAAAAACACATTGTTTTGTTTGAGGCATTACACATTTTAAAAAAATATTGGGGTTATGATGCTTTCAGACCTCCGCAGGAACAGATTATAGAATCGGTTGTTCAAAAAAATGACACCCTTGCATTGCTGCCAACCGGCGGCGGAAAAAGCATTTGTTTTCAGGTACCCGCATTAATGACCAACGGAATTTGTTTGGTTATTTCTCCACTAATTGCATTGATAGAAGACCAGATCAACCGGTTAAAAGAACAAAACATCAAAGCTTTATCTATTTCCGGAAATTTATCAATAGAAGAAATTTCAACTTTGTTAGATAATTCAATGTACGGAAATTACAAGTTTTTATACATTGCCCCTGAACGATTAAAAAACGAATGGATTTTAAGCAGGATTATTCAACTACCCATAAATTTAGTAGCTATTGACGAAGCACATTGCATCTCGCAATGGGGACACGATTTTCGTCCGGCATATTTAGAGTTAGGAAAATTAAAAGAATGGCTGCCCACAATTCCCTTTATCGCCTTAACAGCATCGGCCAACAAACGGGTTCAGCAAGATATTATTGATAGTTTGCTATTAAAAGATCCGCAGGTTTTCCAAAAATCTTTTTTGCGAAACGAGATTTATTACGGTGTGTATCAGCAAGAAAATACCGAAGAACTGATGCTTCAAATTTTAAAAAAGGCTTCATCGCCGGCAATCATCTATGTAAAAAGCCGAAAAGCAACCATTGAAGTAGCCGGGAATTTGAAATCTTACGGAATCTCAGCCGATTTTTTTCATGGCGGATTGGATTTTAAAACTAAAAAACAAAAGTTAAACAACTGGATTGACGAAACCACTTTAGTAATGGTTGCTACCAATGCTTTTGGAATGGGAATAGACAAACCCAATGTTCGCAATGTGATTCATTTGCATATACCCGACAATTTAGAAAGTTATTATCAAGAAGCAGGACGTGCGGGGCGCGATGGTGGCAGATCGTTTGCTACTTTGTTACTGAATCCATACAGCGTAAGCGAAGCTCAAAATTTTCACGAATTAAATCACTTAGAAACCGATTTTATAAAACTGGTTTACAAGCGTTTCGTAAATCATTTTCAAATTGCGTACGGAGAAGGTTTTAACGAAAGTATCCGATTTAATTTTAAAGATTTTTGTCAAAAATACAATCTGCCCGTAAGTAAAACATTTCATGCTTTTGAATTTTTAGACCGGCAATCGGTACTTACCTTTGAACAAAATTTTAAATACAAAAGCTACATTCATTTTTTGATAAATTCTACCGATGCCATTCATTATTTCAGTAATCATTCGTTAGAAGAGGTTTTGTTTTTAAGTATTTTGCATCATTACCGGGGCATTCAGGAAGGAGAAACATCAATTGATATTGATCTTTTATCGAAACACACCAAAATGCCTTCAAATAAAATTGTTGAAACAATAGAATCATGGGTTTTAAAAGGATTTTGCACGTTTACCCAAGCTCCGAATGATACCAATATTGTTTTAAACGAAATTCGAGAAGATGATATTACCATAAATCGTATTGCCAAGAATCTGGTGCAGTTTAATTATATTAAAAACCAGCAGTTTCAGGCAATGTTAAATTATGTTACCAACACAACTGTTTGCAAAAACCGGATCCTTTTAAATTATTTTGATGAAGAATATAACGACGAATGCGGAAAGTGTTCGGTTTGTATTCAGAAGAAAAACCAGCAGAATAATTTATTAGAAACCATTAAAAGAGAATTAAAATCTTATCCCGAAGGACATGTTTTTGAATTATCTGATCTAAAAACAGCCTACCTTAACAAAACCGAATATTTAGCACAGGCATTAAAAGAATTAATCGAAGAAAGTGAATACCTTTACAAAAATGCCACATATATAAGATTATAATGAAAAAATTACGAATTGTTTTTATGGGAACCCCCGATTTTGCGGTGGGAATTTTAGACACTATTTACAAAAACAACTATGAAATTGCGGCTGTTATTACGGCACCTGATAAACCGGCAGGCCGCGGACAAAAATTAAATCAATCAGCCGTAAAAATCTACGCACAGGAAAAAGGCTTGAACATTTTACAACCAACAAATTTAAAATCCGAAGATTTTTTGACCGAATTAAAAGCGTTAAACGCCAATTTACAGATTGTTGTTGCCTTTAGAATGTTACCTAAAGCGGTTTGGGACATGCCAGAACTGGGAACTTTTAACTTACACGCCTCCTTATTACCCGATTATCGGGGTGCTGCACCAATTAACTGGGCAATTATTAATGGTGAAGAAAAAACAGGGGTTACCACCTTTTTTATTGATGAAAAAATTGATACCGGTGCCATTATATTAAAGAAAGAAACAGAAATAGCAGCTAACGAAACTGCCGGTGAATTACATGATAAATTAATGGTTTTAGGAGCAGAAACGGTTATTGATACTTTAAAATTAATTGAAAGCAATAAGGTAAAAACAATTCTGCAACCTGTAGAAGACGGAAAAACGGCCTATAAATTAAACCGCGAAAACTGTAGAATAGATTTTAGCAAACCAGGAAAAGAAGTTTATAATTTGATTCGCGGATTAAATCCGTACCCATCTGCTTATACTATTTTAGTTGATGGGGAAAACGAATGGAACATCAAATTACATGACATAACTTTTTTAGAAGAGAAGCATGATTATTCCCCAGGAAAATTCTTAACCACAAAAAAAACAATTCAAATAGCTATACCTGATGGATTTATCGAAATTTTATCCATACAATTTCCCGGAAAAAAGAAAATGAAAACCGCAGAATTACTCAACGGAATGCAATTTTCAGACGAAGCACACTGCATTTAGATCTTTTTACCGCTTTTTTTTGTGTTTTTTTATACTTTTTTACTAAAAAAAGTTGTATAAATGAATTTAACTTTTAAATTTGTATATGTTAAGATTAACTCAATAAAAAAATTATTATGAACAAAACACAATTAATCGACGCAATTGCAGGAGATGCAGGCATTAGTAAAGCTGCTGCTAAATCAGCTTTAGAATCATTTTTAAAAAATGTAGGTGAAACTTTAACTAAAGGAGATAAAATTTCATTAGTAGGTTTTGGCTCATGGTCAGTATCTGAAAGAGCTGAAAGAGAAGGTAGAAATCCACAAACCGGTAAAACAATTAAAATTGCTGCTAAAAAAGTAGTTAAATTTAAAGCTGGTGCTGATTTAGACGGTGCTGTTAACACTCCTGTTAAAGCTGCTGCTAAAAAGAAAAAATAATTTTCTTTACAAGAGAATGAAAAACCACCTGAAAAGCGTGGTTTTTTTTATATTTTTTTTATACTTTTAAATTAAAAAGCTATGAAAAAACTCCAACCAACTAAAGGAAAACTATTAATATCCGATTCTTCGATATTATTAGATACAGTTTTTAGTAGAGCCGTTTTACTATTAGCTGAACATAATGCGAAAGGAAGTGTGGGTTTTATTTTAAACAAACCGTTAGACTTATCACTGCAAGACATTTTACCCGAGGCACGTACCAATTTCAGAATTTATGATGGCGGTCCGGTTGAAACTGACAATTTGTATTTCATACACACCATTCCATCGTTAATACCAAACAGCATTGAAATTAAAGACAGTATTTTTTGGGGTGGCGATTATGAAGTTTTGTTCGAACTTTTAAAGCAAAACAAGGTTTCTCAAAAAGATATCCGTTTTTTTCTGGGTTATAGTGGATGGGATGAAAATCAATTGCAGGAAGAAATTAACGCAAAATCGTGGACATGCATTGAAAACCAGTTCGAAAATCATTTATTAGAAAAGACGCCTTCTAAATTATGGCGAGAATTAATGATTGAACTTGGTGACGAATTTATTATCTGGGCAAATGCTCCGGAAGATCCTGTTATGAATTAAATCGGATTTGAGCGTTTAGTTTTTTCAACAGGTTATTTGCCATAGTGTTTACAAACATTTTTTTACGGTATTGCGTTACCGACTGAATACCCATTATAATATTTGTAATAAAAAGCTCGTCGGCTTTTTGCAATTCAAACGGAGAAACGGAACGCTCTTCAAACACCAAACCTTCGGTTTTTTTAATAATTTCGATTATCTTTTTGCGGGCAATTCCGTTTTTGCAACCATCTGAAACCGGGGGCGTTGCAATTACATGATCTTTTACAACAAAGAGGTTTCCGTTTATAGCTTCAATAACATTTTTATCATCATTGATCAATAAACAATTTTCATAATCATTTTCTTTAGCAAAAATACCGGCGGTTATATTTACCAAACAACTTGTTGTTTTTAAAGTACTTAATAAATGTTTTGAAATATGAAAATCTTTAAAAAGTTCTACTTCGTATTTTGAATCATCATTTGAATAAAGGGCTTGTGCAGGCTCAGCAGCAATAATAAAACCAACGGTTTGCCCTTGTGGAACATATTTTCCACGGGCATTTCTGTAAACAGTTAAACGAACCCGCGCATTTGAAAGATGTAAGGCGTTTGTGGTTTTTAAAATTTCGTTTTCAAGATATTCTAAAGTAAATTCTAACGGAATTTCCATACGTAAAATCCGCATAGTTGCCATCAATCTAAAATAATGATCTTCGAAAAAAAGAATTTTTCCGTCTAATACTTTTAAAGTTTCAAAAACAGCATCAGCAAATAAAAAACCTCTGTTTTGTTCAATATTTTCGCCCGATTGTGCAACTAAATTTCCGTTAAAATTAATCATAAAAAAAGCTCTGAAAATTCAGAGCAAATATAAGGCTTAATTTATGCCGACCCTAATATTTTTTTCAAATCGGATATTTGATTGTCCCACAGCTGAGTTTGGTCTTTGATTTCATCATCCTCGGCAAAATCGGTTACCAATAAGATGACATCTTTAGTTAATTCATCTAACACAATTCTTAATTCAAAAAAATATTCTGTTTCTGCATCGTCTTCGTCTAACCAACGAAATTTTACTTTTTCATCGGCTTTTTTTGTTACCAATTTGGCTTTTTCTTCACTATCCCCCCAAATAAATGTAAAAAATTCGCCCCGTGAGTTTACATCGTCAGCAAACCATTCTGTTAATCCTGATGGCGTTGAAATATATTGATATAACAACTGTGGCGAAGCCGTTATAGAATACTCTATATCAAATTTTGTTTTCATAGTTTATTTTTTTCTGAAATATATAAAAAATAATACGATTACCAAATTTTTGTTAAGAATTAAATTTATAAAAACTATTTTACTATAAAACTATGTTGTCTTTTTATGATAAAAACTGTTCCTTCTCTAATTTAACTTATACAAAATCCTAAAACCTTCAAATCATTCCAAAAGTCAGGATATGATTTTGAAACCACCTCTGCATTTTTTATAATCAACGGCTGTTTTAAAGCCAGCGGTGCAAATGCCATTGCCATTCTGTGATCCTGATACGTTTCGATTTCAACCGGATTAATTGAAAAAGCAACTTTATTTTTTAAATGAATGGAATCATTAGTTATAGCAACCGAAGCTCCAAATTTTTCCAATTCATTTTTTAATGCCTGTAAACGGTCGGTTTCTTTTATTTTTAGTGTGTGTAATCCGGATATATCACAGGTCATACCTAATCCCAGGCACGTTACAATAAGCGTTTGGGCAATATCGGGCGTGTTGTTTAATTCAAAATTAAACGTTTGAGTTTTAACGTTTGACGTTTTCTCTAAAATGATTTCAGCATTTTGAAACGTTGTTTGTACGCCAAAATTCTTATATATTTCAGGCAAAACCGAATCGCCCTGGAAGCTGTTCTGCTTGAAATATCCCAACGTAATTTTTGTTCCTACAGCTGACAAGGCTATGATGCTGTAAAAATACGAAGCTGAAGACCAATCTGATTCTACAATAAAAACATCTTTTTTAATTTCTTTCTCAAATGGAATTTTGATGATTTTATCGTTAAATGTAGCCTTCAACCCTAATGAATGCAACACAGAAAGCGTCATATTAATGTAGGACAACGATGTTAAATTGCCTTGTAAATTGATTTCAATTCCGTTGGGTAAACTTGAGCCTATAAGCATTAATGCCGTTATGTACTGACTGCTTACGTTGGCATCAATAGTGACTTTATTTTTTGTGATTTTTTTTCCGATGATTTTTAACGGAGGAAAACCAACCTTTTCGACATACGAAATATCAGCTCCTAATTGTAATAATGCATCGACCAGAACGCTAATCGGGCGTTCTTTCATTCGGGAAGAACCGGTTAAAACAGTCTGTTTATTTTCTTGAGTAGCAAAATAAGCCGTTAAAAAACGCATGGCTGTACCGGCGTGATGTACGTTTATTTCTGTGGATTCATTTAATGTAAACAATGCGTTTTTCACTACTTCAGAATCATCAGAATTAGAAGTATTTTCTATTTTTAGCTGCGGATATAACGCCTGAAGCAATAACAAACGGTTGGTTTCAGATTTAGATCCTGAAATCGTTAAATGTTGGTTTCTGATACGTTTTTTCAGTTCAAGGGTTATGTCCATTATTTGCTATACTGTTCTGTAAGATTCAAATTCTTGTTGCAATTTAAAAATAAACCACAAAGTTTAGATTGTTGCACTTTGTAAAACCTTGCAGGTTGGTTTTACTTCAACTTCTCATTATTATGATGTCGGTCGTGATCGCGTTTTGTTTTTACATCCATTTTTTTATCAAAAGCGGCTTGTAAGTCCACTCCTGTTTGATTTGCCAAGCACAAAACCACAAAAACAACATCGGCTAATTCTTCACCTAAATCTTTGTTTTTATCGCTTTCTTTTTCTGACTGTTCGCCGTAACGGCGGGCAATGATTCTTGCCACCTCTCCTACTTCTTCGGTAAGTTGTGCCATGTTGGTTAATTCGTTAAAATAACGAACGCCGTGTTCTTTTATCCAATTGTCAACTTCCTGTTGTGCGTTTTTAATATCCATTATATTTTTTTATTATTTTGTGAAAACCATTTTTTCATATTTCTGATGATAAAGTAGTCAAAAACTGACATTCCCAACATCCAAATAATAACAAATTTCCAATCGATTGATGAATTTTCAAAGTAGCTTACTAAAATTCCAGTTATAAAATATATGATTAATGCCCCAATTATGTAACTTACACGTTCTTTCATCTTTTAAAAACTTTAGGTTTGATAAATTTATCAAACAACATGATTAGTATCATAAAGATAATAAATTTACCAATTAAGTTTACCCAACACAGTTCTTCTCCGTTTAAAGCACATTGAATTTCATCGTAACTCATTAAAAATGAAACCACAACATATATTAAGGTATATAAAAGGAATTTTTTAAGCATTATTCTTTATATTTTTTTGAGAACAATTTTTTCGTCTTTAAATTTAATTACTTCATCAAAAATCTTCTTGATATCGTGGTATTCTTTAGAATCTATAAATGCAATATTATAATCAAGATTATATCTGATTTTGATTTGTTTTTCATCTTTAGTAACATACCACGATGCTGAAATACTGTTTGAACCTGTTACAAACTTTTTACTTGCTGGTAAAAAATCAACTTCGTAACCTTCAGGGATTTCATAAGTTATGGTACAGGCATTTGTTTGTGGATAAATAAAATCTATTGGATAATTTCGTTCTTCCTCTTTAAACGGATTCTTTTGAATACCAAAAATATGCAATGGTTTTAAATAAATTTTATTACCAATAACATCAAAACTAGATTCTCTAGTGGTGGTAAATGATTCTTCTACATTTTCTGCAAGATCATTTAAGTTGTTAATGGCATAATTTTCTATTTCTGATCCAAATGTTTCTTCAATCATTTTAGCAATTTTATCGTTTGATAAATTTTCATATCTGTTTCTAGCAACAAAAGCTTCATAATTACTAAAACTTCTTCTGAATTTACCATCGATTGAATGCTCGGTTAAATTTACTTTTAAATTTGCACTAACACCATAACGAGATTTAATTGTTGGTTCTATAAGTACATCTTTAGAAGTTCCGTCGTCATATATTAATCTTCCCATCCAATTAAGATTATGAATTGGTAAGATATCTTTACTCGCGTATTTACTAGAAGCATCATAAAGAAAAGTTTTACCAAAAATTTCTACACCAATGATGACATTGTTAAACGCATTTATACTTGGTATATAAGAAATCCCATGTGATCTGGTAGACAATATGATAGGATACGCTTTTACATTTACACTTCTCATTAACGCTATCGTTAACAAATTTAAATCGGCACTGTTACCTGTTTTTTGTTTATAAGTATCTTTTAAACTTTGAGATGTATAAATTGCTGTATTTTGATTAGTATTAAAGTTTTGCTGAACATATTTATAAATAGCTTCTGCCTTTTCGTCATCTGTTGTTTTCCCTGCAATTATTGGGGTAGCTATCTCTTTAAAAGAAGCTACATTTTTTAGTTGTTTTCCAAAATTTTCATTTTCAGCAATGGTTTTAACAACATCTTCCCAAGCACCCGCTACTTTTCTTATTGATCCACTTTTATCTCTATATCCGCTAAAAGAATGGACTACCGATGAACGATAACTATTAATATTAGCAACAAAACTCTCATTTCTTAAAGCGGGAACATTTGTTGCTTTATATGTATATTTATCGCCAACTGTTATCTGATTTATCTTCGCACTTCCCTTAATATATTTTAGAAAAATTAAAGAATAAGGTAATGTTAACGAATACTCACTGTAAACAACAGGAATTCTTAACTGAAAATACCATTCTGGCACATATGTAAAATAAGGAGAGGTAACTTTTGTTGTATATTCTATAATACTACCTTCTTTTACATTTGGCATGGTAAAGGTTGCTAAAAAATGATTCCCTTCTATCTTTTCCACAAACTCACCGTCTCCTTTTAGTTTTGTTTTCTCTACATCTCCATTCACTAAATTATAAGTGAACGCATTCGAAACTGTTAAAAACTCTCTAGTAGATCTATCTCTGTATAAGGGAACTTTTACTGTTGCGTAATCATAACCATCTTTATTAATAATTTTAATTCTTGTTTTGGTTATTGTAACAAGTTGATAATTTCCGCCAGCGACTTCAAAATAGGTGTTCCCAATATTATATTCAACAACTGCGTTTGCTACGGTATCATTTGCATACTTCTTTTCTTTAAAATCATCTGCTGTAATTTTTTTAATTTTATATTCTTGTGCATACCCTGTTAAAGAAAATGCAAGGATAATTAGTAGTGCTATATTTTTCATTGTGTTTTATTGTTTTGATAAAATTAATTTGCTGTTATTGTTTTGAACAACATCTGTAATAAATTTTTCGTACAAACCATAATCATCTTTAGTATAATCGCCCGATTTTAAAATGAAGTTTTCTTCAACAGTTATCTTTCCTTCTTTTTTATTTATAGTTAATACATGCTTACCAAATTTTGATTCAACCGTCTTACTTTCTGGTAAAAAATCAACCTGCATATCATTAGGAAGAATATACTCGGTTTGTAAATTAACTGTTTTTCCACGTGTGATGCTAAAACCAGTTTTTCGGTTTTTATATTTCTTTACAGAATAAGCAACCGGAAAAAACGAATTAACCGCAATCATGTAATCATTACCCATTTTTGATCCAATGAAAGCCGATTCTAAATCTATATGTTCGTTAAAAATGTATTCAACTTTATCGTTCGTAAACTTATAATCAACAACATTTAAATCTTTTAAGCCCGAAAATACATTTTTCACATATTTATTAATCTCTTTTTTATCGTTACTATTTAATGAGTAAATATTATTATAGAAAGACCCTTTATTTTCGAAATTAACTTTCGTTTTTACCTTTTGCAGATTAGTTAAATCAACAATAAAATTTGCTTTTAAAACATTCTTATCTTCTTTTGTAGAATGTGTTTCAATAAAATAGGCTCCATCTGGTTTAATTACCAAAGCCTTTCTGTTATCTGTTGATGACCCTAAATAACCAAACGGTATTTTTTGACTGGTACATTCTAAAAATAAATTTCCTTCAGGAGTTGGCAGGGTTAGTAAAACGTGATTGCCCTGTAATGAAATATTATTTTCGTCGATATCAACAATTCGATCCGAAGCATGGATTATCGTATAATATGATTTTACATCTACACTTTCCAACAAACTTTTTGTATAATTAGTTAACGCTTTACAATCGCCATAACCTAATTTATCAACATCTTTGGCGGGGAAAGGTTTCCAACCGCCCAAACCTACCTGAACCGAAATGTAGCGTGTATTATTTTGCATATATTCAAATACAATCTGTGCCTTTTCTACATCGTTTTTTGCATCTTTAGTAAGTTCTTTCATTTTAGCAATGGTACTTTCGGGCAAATGATCTAATCCTTTTAAGAAATTATCATAATACCAAACACCAAACTCATTCCAATTATCGGCTTTACCTTTTACGTTTCCTAATGAAAACATGTTGTTAGAAAATCGAACAAGCGGCAATAAATTAGTGTAGCGAACATTTAATTCTTCGTATTCAGGGGCAATTAGGTTTGATACTTTATAAGATATTGAGTTTTGATTTTCTTCTGCAACAATTTTATAGTCCGTTAGGTTTTTCTCTGTTTTTTTAATTGAAAATCCTTTTGGAAAAGTAAGCTGATAAGAAGCTTGCACCACACGATCATCTGATGATTGAATTGGAGAAAATGGTGGAATATGAATGGTATTTTCTTCTTCTCTTTCATAATCAAACTTTGTGTACAACGGATAGTCAAAATACGCCGGATTTAAACTTTTAATTCTGTTATCCGTTAAAATCGAAAAGCCATCGGCTAAACTAGAATCGGTAAAATCTTTCTCTTTATACGTTTTTACCAACTCACCCTTTCTATTGTATATCTTGAATTCCAGATTTTTAAGTTTCGAAAATTTATCGTAAACAATAGACAAATCAAGATCGTTTAATCCTTTTTCGTTTACAATCCAGTTTGTTTCAGAAAATCTTTGTTTTAAAGTAGTTTGCGATAGTATTTCGTTATTTTCAGTACGATCAATAATAACTTTGTTTGTATTCTCAAAGAAATCTTTTGGAACATTTGACACCGAAATATCTATTTTCTTTTGTGCATTTATTTGTAAACAACTTCCTATTAAAAAAGCGTTTAATAAGATCCGTTTCATAAGTGTTTAGCGTTTTATTATTATGTTTTGTTTTTATTCTTTATTCTTTGTATCAATAATTATGGTAACAGGTCCATCGTTAACCAAACTGACTTTCATATCGGCACCAAATTGTCCGGTTTGAACTTTTTTTCCTATTGATTTTTCCATCGAATTAACAAAAGCTTCGTATAACGGAATGGCAATATCCGGTTTTGATGCTTTTATATACGATGGACGATTTCCTTTTTTAGTAGATGCGTGCAATGTAAACTGACTTACCACAATAACATCTCCGTTCACATCTTTTACCGAATGATTCATCACTCCGTTTTCATCATTAAAAATGCGTAACTGGACAATTTTGGCGGTCAGCCAATCGATATCTTCTTGGGCATCGGTATCTTCAATCCCTATTAAAACCAATAATCCGTGACCGATAGCAGCCACTTTTTCATTGCCAATAGTTACCGAAGCTTGCGAAACCCGTTGTATTACTGCTTTCATTATTCTTCCTGATTTTTCCCGTTTCCATAAGCATCGGTACGATAAGTTTCTTCGTCACCATCTAAAATCTGGGTATAACTTTTATAACGCGACCAGAAAATTTCATCGTTTTCCAAGGCATCTTTCACAGCACAATGAGGTTCTTCTCTATGCAGACAATTATTGAATTTACATTGATCCTTTAATTTGAAAAATTCAGGGAAATAATCACCTACTTCCTGTGGTTCCATATCAACAATACCAAACCCTCGGATTCCGGGTGTATCTATAATTTTTGCATTGAAGCTTAAATCGTACATTTCAGCAAAAGTCGTGGTATGTTGTCCTTGTTGATGTTGTTCGGATATTTCTTTTGTTTTCAGATTCAAACCAACTTCCAATGCATTTACCAATGTTGATTTACCAACACCGGAATGCCCCGTGAACATTGAAACTTTACCTTTCATTAATTCTTTCAATGCTTCCAGACCTTTTCCTTCGACAGCCGAAACCCGCATACATTTGTATCCTATTTTATCGTAAATATATTGCAGATACAACTGTTCGTTCAAGGTTTCTTCTGAAAAGGTATCTACTTTATTAAAAATTAAAACCGCTTCAATATCATACGCCTCGGCAGTTACCAGCAAACGGTCTATAAAACTTGTTGTGGTCACCGGATTATCTATTGTTACCAAAATAAAAAGAAGATCGATATTTGCCGCAATGATGTGAACTTGTTTAGAAAGATTAACCGATTTGCGGATTAAGTAGTTTTTCCGGTCGTGAATAGTTGTAATGACTCCTGTAACGGTATCGGAAGTGGTATCCAGTTCAAAATCAACCTTATCGCCTACTGCAACAGGATTGGTACTTTTAATACCTTTCATTCTAAACTTTCCTTTGATTCTACATTCAAAAAACTCGTTCGTATCCGATTTTACCGTGTACCAACTACCTGTAGATTTATAAACAATTCCGGTCATTCACTTTTATTTTCTGTTGATTATATGGTCTTGGCGGGTAATACTTTCATCGTGTATCGCTTTAAACAACGAAGTGATGAATGCCTCTCCTAATTTATTTTCTTTGCCTTCGCGTTTCATTTTAATTAAAACTTCCTGCCAGCGTTCGGGTTGAAGTACCGATACATTTTTAGCCTTTTTCAGCAGTCCAATTTCATCGGCTATTTGCATACGGTCTTTCAGTAACTTTAAAATTTGCGTATCAATATCGTCAATTCTGGTGCGATACCTCTGCATTTCGTGCAAATATGAATCTTCGTGATTGGATATATCCCGTAAAACCAATTCAGACAAAATAGTATCTAACTGTATCGGTGTTACTTGTTGTGCCGCATCGCTCCATGCTGAGTCAGGTGTGCAATGTGTTTCAATCATCAAGCCGTCAAAATTCAAATCCAATGCTTTTTGAGCTACTTGCTGAATCAGATCTCTGTTTCCGGTGATGTGCGACGGATCGTTTATCAATGGAATTTCGGGAAAACGAATCTGTAAATCAATCGGAATCTGCCATTCAGGTTTATTTCTGTATTTTATTTTTTCATAACTTGAAAACCCGCGGTGGATAAATCCCAACTTTTTGATACCTGCATTTTGCAAACGTTCAAAACCACCAATCCACAAGCTTAAATCAGGGTTCACCGGATTTTTTATAAAAACCATTTTATCGGTTCCTTTCAACGCATCAGCTATTTCCTGAACTGCAAACGGGTTTACCGTGGTTCGTGCACCAATCCACAACAAATCAATATCGTGAGCCAATGCCAAATCTACGTGCTCAGCGGTTGCTACTTCGGTAGCCAAAAGCATACCTGTGTCGTTTTTAACCTGTTGTAACCATTTTAAGCCAATAGCTCCCACGCCCTCAAAACCACCCGGACGCGTACGCGGTTTCCAGATTCCTGCACGGTAAATGGTTGCCTTATTTTTTATGGCATGTGCAATTTCCAACACCTGATCTGGAGTTTCGGCACTACACGGTCCGGCAATAACCAACGGCTTATCACCCGATAATTCTTTAAACCACAAAGCTTTTTCGCTTATTTTTGTCATACCGCAAATTTAAGGATATTTCTTAAAGAAAGTTGATTGTCTAACTGGAAAGTATTGATTTTATAATTCGCCTGAAACTCGGCTTTTTCTGTTAGACCTAATTCATCACTTTATAATAAAGCTGTGATGATAAGAACGGAACCATTTCCTTATTATAATACACTCTTCTTTTAACCTCATCGTTATAAAACTCAGGATTCGACTCGTAAAAATCTAATAAAACTTTTTCATTTCCTCTTAAACTGTTTTCTAAATAATAAAAATCAATATTCGTTTTCGTTAAATTATAACGCGTAACAATACTTCCCCAATTAAGCAGCGAACAACCAATTAAAGAATAAAATACAGCCCAGGTCATTTTATCAATCAAATAGAAATTCGTTTTTTGCAGTTTTATTTTTTGATACGAATAAAACAATCCCACTATACATAAAATCAAAAATAAATAAACTCCCAAACGTTTATAAGTTAATCCCAAAGCGTCGATATAAACCGAATTTTGAATTGCTGCCGAAATAACTAAAAATCCATTTAAACCTAACCAAATTTTTGATAGAAGAAGAAGTATTTTATTGTTTTGAATGAAGTTTAAAGCTCCTTTAAAATAGAATAAAATAACCATCATTGCCAGAACAATAGATCCGATAAGCGAATTGATTTGATTGTGAATTCGGGAACTGTATTCGGAAAACTGTTGTGAAGTGGTTTGAAAATGTTCTACATTAAAAATAATGATAAAAGCAAATAACATACTATTTAAACAAATTAATGTGATGATGCCACTTCGTTTTTCAAAATCGATTTCTAAAAATTCGAAAGTTGGCTTTAGTTCTTTTTTATCTTGATTTGTAAAATTTAAGCGTAAACTTCGATCTAAAACTTTAAAAGCGTTGTAAATCTTTGCATTCCAAAACACAAAACTAAAATAGAATCCTAAAACAGCAACCAAAATTAAAACAACAATATCAATATCTAACTCGAATCGATTGTACCAATTACTCAACGTATCACTGGAAACTACATAAATTCCAAAAAAGACCGATAAAATTAAAAAAGGAAGAATAAAATACGAAAAGATTTTCGAAAACGTATTTTGAGGTTTTGATTTATCGTACTGAAACCAATCATCAACTTGAAAAATCTGAACAACAGCCGCAAACCAATTCGATGCATTTATGAACGCTTGCGAAAGTAATTTTAGTTTAGGATTAACCGAATAATATCTAAACACAAACGACGAAATTATAACCGAGATAAACGTTGTAAAAGTAAACAACCAAGCATTTGACAAACTACTTAAAACCACACACGAAGCTAAAATCAATGCTTTTTTATCTTTTAAAAGATCGGGCTTTTGAGAAAAATTGAACCCTAGCAAGATTAAAGCAAAAATGGAAAGGTTTATGCCTACTTCCTGATTATAAAACAAGACGGCGAACAAAACGGTGCTGATAAAAATTAAAGATTGTTTTTTCATAATTATTAAATTAAAAGTACTTTGTATTTCAAAGTTTATTGATAAAAAATTTTAAGTTTACTGTTTCATCATTTTTTCTAAAAACGCTAAATGTTCTTGAAAAGCTTTTTTTCCCATGTTTGTAATTTTATATGATGTTCGTGGTTTTTTGCCGACAAATTCTTTCTTTACTTCGATGTAATTATTTTTTTCCAATGCAGAAGAATGGCTTGCCAAATTGCCATCGGTAACCTGTAACAAATTTTTCATTTCGGTAAAGTCCACCCAGTCATTTACCATAAGAACCGACATCATTCCTAATCGTACTCTGCTTTCAAATTCTTTATTTAAACCGCTGATAATACTCATTTACTGATATTTTCGGTATAAAATAACACCATAAATTATATGTAATAAACCAAAGCCTATTGTCCAGAAAAACAAACCTTTTTCAATAAAAAATAAAGAAAGAATACCCAAAATAATTTCAAGAAATCCTAAATATTTAATATCCGAATAGGTATATTTTTCAGCATTAACCAAAGCCAATCCGTAGAAAATTAATGTTGCACCGGAAATCAATCCATATAAATTATACTGTAACAATGCTAAAACAAAAATACCCCCAACCGTTAAAGGTATCGCCAATTGAACTAAAATTTTTTTGGTTGTAGCTGTCCAAATTTGTAAACCCAGTTTTTTGCTTTTACGAATGGTAAAAAAGCAGCCGAAAAAGATTGCCAATAACAAAGATAATGCACCTAATAAAATTAGGTTCTGTATCAAAATACCTGCACCCACGCTCATTCTCACTTTTTCAAGTAGCATGTCACTCCCACTTGTCCAATACATAGCTATTAATCCGGTTACCAAACCAACTACACCCGCTCCTATACCGGATAATCCGCTTAATGAAATAAACCGTGATGATCGTTCCATCATTGAACGGATATGTGCTAAATCGTCAGAAACTTTTTGATCCATATATTTTTACTTTGAAAAACAAAGTTATTTGAAAAAATTAGATAACAAAGAAAAATCAAAAAATATTTTTTGATTTTATTTTTATTTAGATTTAATATAAATAAATTTGCCCAATTAATTTTAATTTATACTAATCATGAATAACCTTTACTTAAACAAAAAACGATTTGCTATTTTTTGTTTATTACTAACCGGTTTGCTTTCTTTTAATGCAAACAGTCAAACCTGCACGCCAGTTGCAACACTTAATGAAGATTTTAATTCTTATAATAATGGGTATCCATTTCCAATAAGTTGTTGGGCTTGGGTTGCAGATCCAGCTCTTTCTTCTTCAGCTTTTCCTTTAGCTTATATTAATGAAGATACTTCTGTTACACCTTCCGAAAAAGCAGTCGCTTTATATTCTTTTACTTACACTACCAGAGATTTTTACTTGATTTCTCCTGCTTTAAATACCATCAACGGAAATTATCATATAAAATTCGACGCTAAATTATTCAGTGCTTTAGGAACAGGTTCTACGTTACAAATAGGTACCTTAGACAGTAATACAAATGTAGCTAATTTCACTCAGGTAGGAAGTTCATTTACGCCAACGCTGACAAACCAAACGTTTACATCATTAGTTATTCCAGCAACAACAGGTCATCAATATGTAGCGATTAAATTTACACCTGGCGGAAACCACAGTACTGTATTAATCGACAATATAATTTGGGAAGCAGCTACATCTTCTGTACAATCTGTAGCTGTAACTACTCAAAACAATGTTCCTGCAACAATTACAACTGCCAACGGAACTTTGCAGTTAGAAGCTGCTGTTTTGCCTTCTACTGTTAGCCAAAATGTTACTTGGACCGTACAATCGGGAACTGCTTTTGCATCGGTTGACAATACGGGTTTGGTTACCGCTATTGCAAACGGCACAGCAACTATTCGGGCAACTTCTGTTTTAGATCCAACACAGTATGATGAAATCAATGTAGTAGTTAATACTCCAACGCCTTGTATAGCGGTTAGCAGTTTTTATGAAGACTTTGATGCTCCCAGCTTAACTTGTTGCAATATGGGAGTGGTTCCGGACTGTTGGAACAGTATCAGTACAGCAACAGGTGCAAATCAAATAATTTCAACTACAAGTCCTGCATCAGGTACAAACAACATATATCAATTTGGATATGGTGCCAATTTACAGTCTATCGTTGTTATGCCTGAAGTGAATAATATCAATGCAGGAACGCATCAATTCAGATTTAAACTACGAGCAAACTCTGGTCCTGGCGATTTAGATTTCGGTTACATTACAGATATTACTAATGCTTCTACATTTGTAATAATACAAACCATTAATGTAACAAATAGTTCTTATACCGACCCTACAGCCGAAAGAATTCTTACAGTACCAACAACAGTACCCTCAAATGCGAGATTGGCCATCCGTAACCCGGGCACGTCATGGGCTGGATTTTATTGGGATGATGCTTCTTGGGAATCTATTACATCAACTACTGTGCAATCTGTAG
>SMEI01000016.1_pt1 | contig 47616 bp, 42 predicted proteins | sample 2456321 | NCBI WGS metagenome assembly SMEI01 (sample SAMN10132588, study PRJNA489261) | soil metagenome | isolation source: day1 control-silt loam soil ammended with composted manure from dairy cow... | place: USA | collected 2015-05-01
CTTTATATGTTCAAGAAAAATATAATCTTGAAGAAGAAGAAAATTCTACCTTAATCGCAATAAATAATATATTAAAGAAAAATGAAATTTCTCTATAACATAATCCTTATTGTTTGTCTTGTAAGCCTTGCCTCATGCCGCGACGATTTTAATTTTGAACCTTCATCTGGTTCCGAATTAGCGTTTTCTAAAGACACCGTTTATTTGGATACCATTTTTTCAAATATCGGCTCAAGTACGTATAATTTAAAAGTGTACAATAAAAGCAATAAAGACATTAAAATTCCTTCGATTCGTTTAAGTAAAGGCGAAAGTTCAAATTTTCGTTTAATGGTTGACGGAATGGCAGGCAAAAGTTTTGAAAACGTGGAATTGCTGGCGAATGACAGTCTGTTTATTTTTGTTGAAACCACGGTTGATATCAAACAACAAACCAACGGGAAGGAATTTTTATATACCGACGAAATTTTGTTTCAAAGCGGTAGCCAGCAACAAAAAGTAAACCTGGTTACTTTGGTTAAAGATGCTGTTTTTCTGTACCCGCAAAAATTTCAGGATGGTTCTTATGAAAGTCTGAACTTTGGCGATGTACAAATTTACGGTTTCTTTTTAGATGAAAACGATGCCGTAAATGGCAATGAACTGGAATGGACAAACAATAAACCTTATGTTATTTATGGTTATGCAGCGGTGCCTCCCAATAAAATTCTGGCCATTACCGAAGGTGCCGAAGTGCATTTTCACAGAAATTCAGGGTTGGTTACCTTTTCAGATGCAGCAATCAATGCCAATGGTTCTATTGAAAATCCGATTGTTTTTCAGGGTGATCGTTTAGAACCAAGCTTTGAAGACACTCCCGGACAATGGGACGGTATCTGGATCAGTCAAGACAGCGATGCTTCTTTTAGCAATGTCATCATCAAAAACGCCATTGATGGGTTATTCATAAACAAAAATAAACTTCCGGTTAATTTAAACAACCTTCAGGTTTACAACTGCGAAAAAAACGGATTGCTGTTACAAGTGGCTCATGTGACTGGCACAAATATTGTGACAAATAATTGTGGCGTAGCGGCTTTAAATATCAATTACGGAGGAACATATGATTTCACACATTGTACCTTTGCCAATTACTGGAGCCGGTTAAACCAAACAGCTGTAATCATGAATAATGGCGACGGAACAAACGAATTTGCCTTACAAGCCCGGTTTAAAAACAGTATTATTTACGGCAATGCCAGCGAATCGCTTTTATTAGTGCCAGCGAACAAAGAAACCAATTTCAGCTTTACATTTGAATACAGCTTAATCAAATTTTTAAATTCAGCCAACAGATTCAACACCGAAAGTTTTCCTTACCAGTTTACCAACAACACTTATTACACCAATAATTTAATTGCTAAAAGTTTTAATGAACACCAACCTTATTTTTTCAATACCAATAAAAATGAACTAATGATTACCGATAAGGCAACGTCGTTAATTAACTTTGGAAATGCCGCGTATGCCCAGCAGGTTCCTCAGGATTTATTAGGAAAAAGCAGATTAACTTCTGCCGATTTAGGTGCTTATCAACACGTAAATTCATCAGCAGATTAATATTGCCAATATAAATTTTTAGTAGTAAATTTGTTCTTTATTTCAAACAACACAACAAACATTTAACGATGATTCAATTTTTTGAAAACGCGTCTCGTACGGTTTACGCTGTACAAACATCAATTCCTTTAAATACTGAAGATGTAGCAAAGCTAAAATGGCTTTTTGGCAATGCAACACAAATAGAAACACCTTCAATCAATCAAGATTTTGTTGGTCCACGTGCCGCAATGATTACTCCGTGGAGTACCAATGCCGTAGAAATCACACAAAACATGGGAATCAACGGAATCATTCGTATTGAAGAATTCCAGAAAGTTGACGAAAATTTTACAGATTTCGACCCCATGATTTCTCAGAAATTCGCTGCGTTAACGCAAGAAATGTTTACCATTAACATTGAACCACAACCTGTTTTAGAGATTGACGACATTGCTGTTTACAATCAACAGGAAGGTTTGTCTTTAAGTGATGAAGAAGTTACCTATTTAAACAACGTTTCTGAAAAAATAGGCAGAAAATTGACCGATTCTGAAGTATTTGGTTTTTCGCAAGTAAATTCAGAACACTGCCGTCACAAAATTTTCAACGGAACTTTTGTAATCGATGGCGAAGAACAACCTACATCGTTATTTAAATTAATCAAGAAAACATCTGAAACAAATCCAAACGATATTGTTTCAGCCTATAAAGACAATGTAGCTTTTGTAAAAGGTCCACGTGTTACACAGTTTGCACCAAATGCTGCCGATAAACCTGATTTTTATTCTGAAAAAGAATTTGATTCGGTTATTTCGTTAAAAGCAGAAACACACAACTTTCCTACCACGGTAGAACCTTTCAGTGGTGCGGCAACCGGTTCAGGCGGAGAAATCCGTGACCGTTTAGCAGGTGGTCAAGGTTCATTGCCATTGGCGGGAACTGCAATTTATATGACTTCTTACTCTCGATTGGTTGACGACCGCGATTGGGAGAACGGAATGAAAGAACGCAACTGGTTGTATCAAACTCCAATGGATATCTTAATTAAAGCCTCAAACGGAGCTTCTGATTTTGGAAATAAATTTGGACAACCTTTAATTACCGGATCGGTTTTAACGTTTGAACACGAAGAAAACGATCGCAAAATTGGTTACGATAAGGTAATTATGCAGGCCGGTGGTATTGGATACGGAAAATTAGATCAAGCTAAAAAACAAGACCCTAAAGAGGGCGACCAAATAGTGATCTTAGGTGGTGAAAACTACCGTATCGGTATGGGTGGTGCGGCAGTTTCTTCTGCTGATACAGGTGCTTTTGGTTCAGGTATCGAATTAAACGCCATTCAACGTTCTAACCCTGAAATGCAAAAACGTGCAGCAAATGCGGTACGCGGAATGGTAGAATCAGACCACAATCCTATTGTTTCTATCCACGATCACGGTGCCGGAGGACACTTGAACTGCTTATCTGAATTGGTCGAAAATACGGGTGGTTTGATTGATTTAGACAAATTGCCTGTGGGCGATCCTACGTTGTCTGCCAAAGAAATTATCGGTAACGAATCACAAGAACGTATGGGATTGGTTATCGGTAAAAATGATCTGGAAACATTACAGCGAGTTGCCGATCGTGAACGTTCACCTATGTACAACGTGGGTGAAGTAAAAAGTAACAACCGTTTTACTTTTGAGTCTTCTACAACAGGCGAAAAACCTATGGATTTTGCTTTAGAAGATATGTTTGGTTCATCGCCTAAAACCATAATGAACGATAAAACCGTAACATACAATTACGCTGAACTAACATACGAAAAAGAAGAAGTTTACAACTATTTAAATCAGGTATTGCAGTTAGAAGCTGTTGCCTGTAAAGACTGGCTAACCAATAAAGTAGATCGTTGTGTGGGTGGTCGTGTGGCTAAACAACAATGTGTGGGGCCGTTACAATTACCTTTAAACAACGTGGGGGTAATGGCGTTAGATTACAAAGGAAAAGAAGGTATTGCAACCACCGTAGGGCATTCGCCTGTAACTGCTTTGGTTGATCCGGTTGCAGGAAGTCGAAATGCTATTGGTGAGGCGTTATCTAACATTATTTTTGCTCCATTGAAAAACGGTTTAAGCGGTGTATCATTATCTGCCAACTGGATGTGGGCTTGTAATAACAAAGGAGAAGATGCCCGTTTGTATCAAGCTGTTAAAGGATGTTCTGATTTTGCGATTGAATTAGGAATTAATATTCCTACAGGAAAAGATTCCTTATCAATGAAACAAAAATATCCTGAAGGCGATGTGATTGCTCCGGGAACGGTAATTATTTCTGCTGCCGGTAACTGTACAGATATTACCAATGTAGTTGAACCAGTTTTATCAAAAAGCGCAGGATCAATTTATTACATCAATTTATCTAAAGACAAACTTAAACTTGGTGGTTCGTCTTTTGCACAGATTTTAAATAAAGTTGGAAACGAAGTTCCTACCATAACTGATGCCGCTTATTTCAAAAAGGCGTTCAATACCATTCAGGAATTAATAAATGATCATCAAATTGCATCCGGACACGATGTGGGTTCTGGTGGATTGATCACTACATTGCTTGAAATGTGTTTTGCAGGTTATAATTTAGATGCAGATATTGATTTAACAGGATTAAACGAACCGGACATCATTAAAGCATTGTTCAACGAAAACATCGCAGTGGTTTTACAAGCACAAAACGATAGTACTTTTGAAAATAAACTATCTGCAAACGGAGTTGAATTCGTAAAAATTGGCGTTCCATCTGAAGGGCACGAATTAAAATTGTTCTTTAATGGTGATCTATACAATTTCAACATTAACGAATTGCGCGACACCTGGTTCATCACTTCATATTATTTAGACAAAAAACAGTCTAAAAACGGTATGGCGCGCGAGCGTTTAATGAATTATAAAAAACAACCGTTGCAGTTTAGCTTCCCGTTCCATTTCAACGGAAGCAAACCTACAATTGATAGTTCAAAACCAAAACCTAAAGCAGCAATTATCCGTGAAAAAGGTTCAAATTCTGAACGCGAAATGGCAAACGCCATGTTCTTGGCTGGTTTTGACGTAAAAGATGTTCACATGACCGATTTAATTTCGGGTCGTGAAACCTTAGAAGATATTCAATTTATTGGTGCTGTGGGCGGATTTTCAAATTCTGACGTTTTAGGTTCTGCCAAAGGTTGGGCGGGTGCATTTATGTACAATGAAAAAGCCAATACCGCATTGAAAAACTTCTTTGCACGTCCTGATACTTTATCTGTAGGAATTTGTAACGGCTGTCAATTATTTATGGAATTGGAATTGATCAATCCGGAACACGAAGTTCATGGAAAAATGACATACAATACTTCACAAAAACACGAATCAAACTTTATTTCGGTAAAAGTACAGCCTAATAATTCTGTTATGTTGTCTTCTTTAGCCGGAAGTACTTTAGGTGTTTGGATTTCACACGGAGAAGGAAAATTTGTATTGCCAAACAACGAAGATCAATACAATATTGTGGCTAAATATGCTTACAGTGCATATCCTGCCAATCCAAATGGCTCCGCTTACAACACCGCAATGATGTGCGATAAAACAGGCCGCCATTTGGTAACCATGCCGCATATTGAGCGTTCGGTTTTCCCTTGGAACTGGGCAAATTACCCATCTGGAAGAAAAGATGATGTTTCGCCTTGGGTAGAAGCTTTTGTAAATGCCCGTAAATGGTGCGAAGAAAATAAAAAATAAGTAGAAGCACCTTAACGGGTGCTTTTAACTTTTAAAAACTATGTTATGAAAAAAGTAGGATTTCTTTTATTATTATGTTCGGTTTTAGGCAGTTTCATTGCTTGTAAGAAAGAGCAAACGCCACAAAATACAATCGAAACCCTGACTCCTTTTAAAAAAATTCCTTTTGAGCTTGATTCTTTAGAAAAAGAATTGCTGTTTGCTACAAACCAAACGGTTGTTATGTTTGCTTCTAAAGACACGGTAAACAGCCAGATTAAACGCATAGAGAAATCTCCTGATCAAAGGTTGTTCGTAGTTGATGAAGATGATGATTTTTACGAAGTAAACTACTTTCAATACGGAAATAATCCAGTAAGCTATCAGGGGTATGTTAAAAAAGAGTTTTTTGAGAAGAAAGATCCTTACTCGTTAGATCTTGTAAATTTAGATGAAATCAGATATAGTAATTTAAAAGGTGTTTATAACGATCAAGACAAATCTTTTTCAAAATATGGAACAATCAAATTGGTATCATACGATTTCTACAAAAAACAAAAGAACAAATTGGTATCAAATTTTATAACACATGCCAATGATATCTCTTTTAATAATGAAACCAAAACGTATTCTTTTCAAACAAACAGCGGAGAACAAATAGAGATTCCACAGCAAAATGATACTGAAGAAGGTACGGCATTTAATCTATTAAAAGGATTCAGCGCCACTTTACAACGATACGTTTTTGAAGTACAAGAAGAAGGAGATACGTATTATGCATATTATAGCAAGCGTCGGTCAAACATTATTCCGTTATACACAAAAAGTTTGCCTGTTTACAACAAAAACAATCGGCATTTTGTCCAACTCTATAACGATAATGATGTGGGAAGCTTATTTATCGTACAAAGCTTAAATAACGATTTTGATTTTACAGAGCAATTCCTGGTAAACTTTACCAATTTTAAAGTAAAAAAAGAATCTGTCTATTGGATTTCAAACAATGCCGTTATCGCCGAAGTTTATCACACTACCCAAACAAATGACTCAAAAACTTCATATGTTTTAATTGAGTTTAATATATAAAATTTTCAATATATAAAACATCCCCAAATATGGGTGTTTTTTGGGGATGTTTAATTAAATTACTTTATTATTTAACAGGAATATTTTTAAGAATTTCCAACACAAAATTCCAGTATTTTTGAACTGATGAAATAGAAACCCGTTCTTCTGGTGAATGCGCTCCTCGAATGGTTGGTCCAAACGAAATCATTTCCATATCAGGATAATTAGTTCCTAAAATTCCGCATTCTAACCCAGCGTGACAAGCAACGACATTTGCTTTTTTTCCGTTTTGTTTTTCATATAGTTCATCTAAAACTTTAAGAATCGACGAGCTAGGATTTGGTGTCCATCCCGGATAAGAACCTGAGAATTCTACTTCGCAACCCATTAATTCAAAAGCAGAACGCAAGGCATTCGCTAAATCAAATTTTGATGATTCTACTGATGATCTTGTTAAACATTGTACTTGCAATTTGCCGTTTCCTACCGTTACTTTTGCGATATTATTAGATGTTTCTACCAAATCTTCAAAATCAGCACTCATTCTATACACACCATTATGTGCTGTATATAAAGCCCGAACCAAATAATACTGTGCCACCGGAGGCATTACTTTTGCTGGTAAACTGTCTTTTTTCTCAAAAATAATTTCCAGATTAGGTTCCATTGTTGCCAATTCGGTTTTTATTTCATTGACAATCTGCTGCATATCAAATACAAAAGCTTCGTCATACACTTTGGCAATGATTACTTCTGCTACACTTTCGCGTGGAATGGCATTGCGTAAACTTCCGCCGTTAATAGTTGAAATTTGTAAGCCAAAACTGTCAAAACCATTAAATAACAAGCGATTCATAATTTTGTTGGCATTGCCCAAACCTTTGTGGATATCCATTCCTGAATGCCCGCCTTTTAACCCTTTTACGGTTATGTTGTAAGCAACAGATCCATCAGGCGTGTCTTCTTCATCGTATTCAGCATGAGCGGTAACATCTACCCCTCCGGCACAACCTATATCAATTTCATCATCTTCTTCAGTGTCTAAATTCAATAGGATTTCACCTTCTAACAATCCGCCTTTTAAGCCCATAGCACCCGTCATTCCGGTTTCTTCATCAATGGTAAACAATGCTTCAATGGCAGGGTGTTGAATTTCATTCGATGCCAAAATTGCCATAATGGTTGCAACGCCAATTCCGTTATCGGCACCTAATGTGGTTCCGTTAGCACGTACCCAATCGCCATCTACATACATTTCGATTCCTTGGGTGTCGAAATCAAAAACGGTATCGTTGTTTTTTTGGTGAACCATATCCAAATGCGATTGCAAAACGATTGGTTTACGGTTTTCCATACCCGGAGTAGCCGGTTTTTTAATGATCACGTTACCTACTTCATCTACCAAGGTCTGTAATCCTAAATTTTCTCCAAATTGTTTCATAAAGGCAATGACACGTTCTTCTTTTTTAGACGGACGCGGAACTGCGTTTAAATCTGCAAAGTGATTCCACAGTGGCAGTGGCTCTAAATTGCGAATATCTTGACTCATATCTTTTAAATTTTAATCAAAGTTAGTTATTATCAAACAAAAAAGCCACTTTAAAACAAGTTTAAAATGGCTACATACAAAATAAAACAATAATTAATTTTAAGTTAAGCAACTATATATTTATCAAATAATTTTTTTGCTTTTTTCTTGGTGACTTCTTTCTTATATTTTTTTTCTGAATTAATGTAAAAAACCGGTGCGCTTTTACACATTCCCTGACATTTCATTTTTTCTAACGAAACATTTTTGTTTAAACCTGTGTCATTCAGTAATTCTTTTAAACATGATTTTGCTTCTTCATTGTATCTGCAGCATTTCTTTCCATCGCAAAAATAAATTACTTCATCAAAAGATTTACATTTACTCATTATTCTTATCTTTAACGAGTACAAATATAATTATTAATTTTTATTTATTCTAAATAAATGTCCTAAATGAAAAAAAAATATTTTTTTTTAATCGGATTGATTATTGTTGTGTGTATAGCTTATTTATTAGCTCCCGGTTTTCCGGAATTTTTCACAACATATTACAATCAGCGATTTTATTCATTTTTAGATCAATTGTTGCACACAGTAACAAATCTGTTTTCTTTTTCTTTAGGCGACGTGTTTTACGCCGTAATTATTGTTTTTGTTATTTATAAAATCGTTATGCTGATTAAAAAGAGATTATTTCGGAAATTGTCTTTTTTTTTAATGATTGCGATTGCATCATTTTTCGGTGTTTTTCAGTTGTTTTGGGGTTTTAACAACTATAAATACTCGATTGCCTATCAATTAGAATTAGATCGCGATTACGACATGGAAGATTTAAAAACGCTGACCAACAAGCTGACAATGATCGTAAACCATCAACATTTGTTGATTACCGGAGATTCTCTTCAAAAAGTGGTGATTGAAAAAGATTTGGAATTGTTCAATAAAAATGCAAAATTAAATTACGCCAAACTGCCCGATCATTTAAAAAAGATTCTTACAACTAATAAAATTAACAATGTAAAGCCATCGTTTTATTCGGCTTTGCAATCATATACCGGATTTAGCGGATATTTTAATCCGTTTACACACGAAAATCAGGTAAATATTCAAATTCCGACTATAGGGATGCCGGTAACAGTGGCCCACGAAATGGCCCATCAATTGGGAATAGCGAGTGAAACCGAAGCTAATTTCTTTGGTTATCAGGTACTGCTGCAAAGCGAAAACGTAAAATTTAGATATGCCGCTAATTTATATGCTTTAAAATATTGTTTGAAACAGTACCGAAATGAAAACGAAGAAACGTATCAGTTACTTTTTAACCGTTTAAATGTAGGCGTTCAACAAAATATTTTGGAAAGCGAACAATTTTGGCAAAGTAAGCGAAACATTTCTTCGTATTTTTTTAAACATCTTTACGGTCGGTTTTTAAAGATTAACAACCAAAAAGACGGCATTCAGTCATATAATAAATTTGTGGGATTGTTGATTAATTACAATAAAAAATATCCACACCATTAATTGTCATCTGTTTTAATATCTCTGTTTTTACGATACGGACGAATGATTACACGCGATTCGCGATCAAAAACAAAATAATTGTACACCCAGCTCCAGAATACCAATGATTTATTTTTAAATCCGATTAATGAGAATAAGTGGACAAACATCCATACAAACCATGCAAAAACTCCGTTAAAATGCAGTTTAGGCAAATCTACAACAGCTTTGTTTCTACCGATTGTTGCCATGGAACCTTTATCGTTATATACAAATTTTTTAAGCGATTGCTTTTTCTCTAAACGTTCTAAATTTTCTGCCAATAATGCTCCTTGCTGAATAGCGGGTTGTGCCATCATTGGGTGCCCGTACTGATATTTTTCTCCGTACATTGCCGCTACATCGCCCAATGCGAAAATATCTGTAAAACCTTCTACCTGATTAAATTCATTTACTTTGATTCGGGTAGCACGATCTAAAGTCTGCGAAATACCGTCAACCGGTGCTCCTTTTACCCCTGCCGACCAAATAACAGCCTGTGTTTTAATAGATAAGCCGCCTTTCGTCTCAATAGTTACACCATCATAATTGGTAACAATGGTATTTAAATGGATTTTTACACCTAATTCTTTCAAAAATTTCTCTGCTGCTTTTGACGATTTTTTGGTCATTGCATCTAAAATCCGTTCTCCGCCCTGAATCAGATTGATTTCCATCATTGAAAGATCTAAATCGGGATAATCTTTAGGAAAAACGGCATTTTTCATTTCTGCCAATGCACCTGCCAACTCCACTCCCGTTGGCCCAGCTCCAACAATAACAAAATTCATCAGGGTCTTACGCTCTTCCATATTATTGGTTTGCAAAGCCAGTTCAAAATTTTCAAGAATCAAACTCCGTATATTTAAAGCTTCGGGTATGGTTTTCATTACCATACTGTTCTTTTCAATTTCTTTATTTCCGAAATAATTATTGGTAGAACCTGTTGCTATGACTACATAATCGTAATAAATCGTACCAATATCGGTTAATACTTTTTTATTTTCCGTATCTATTTCCTCAACCAAAGCCATCCTAAAGAATGCTTCTTTATGCTCTTTAACAATTTTACGAATCGGATAAGCAATCGTTCCCGATTCTAATCCGCCGGTTGCTACCTGATACATCAAGGGTTGAAAATTGTGATAATTATGCTTATCTAACAAAACAACCTGAAAATTTTTGTTTTTTAACTTTCGTGCTAATGAAACACCGGCAAATCCGCCACCTATAATTACAACTCTGGGGTTATTAGAATCTGGAATATTCAGCATATTTCTATTGTTTGTTATTTATGCAAAATTACGAAGTTATAAATAATAAAAGGGTATTAAATTGGCCTGATTTTTCACTCTACAGATTTATACTTAACCTCATAAATTATCCAAAAAGCCATCCGATAACTATCAGACGGCTTTTTATTATCTATTAATTTTAATTTCAAACATTTTATCCCAGTTTTTACCTGTAACAAAAAACGTTTCGGTCTTTCTATTGTAAGCTATTCCATTTAACACATCTAAATCAGGATGCGGGGTAACTTTACTTTTTAATTCTCTCAGATCTACTACCGCGCTTACAGCCCCATCAACTGGACTAAAAATTCCGATGGCATCTTGAGTATAAAAATTTGCAAAGATTTCACCGTTTACCCATTCTAATTCGTTTACCGCCGGTACAGTACCTTTGTTTGTTGAAACCACAAAATAGTCAACCAGTTTAAAAGTTTCAGGATCTAATTTATAAATCTTATCCGTTCCATCGGTCATGTATAAATACGTTCCATCATTTGTTAATCCCCAACCTTCCATTTTTTGAAAATAGGGCAACGTTTTTTCTTTCTCTAAAGTTTCTATGTTATAAACATATCCCTCATTGTTTTTATATGTCAGCTGATATATTTTATTATTCAAAACAGTAGCTCCTTCCCCAAAAATTGTATCATCTAATTCATTTATCTTAATCACCTCACCAGTTTTAGGATTTACCTTACGTACACTTGATTTTCCTTTGGTACGCGTTCCTATTCCTTCTCCGTTTCCGGTACTTTCAATTAAAATATCACCATAAAATTCTAACCCCTGTGTGTATGCTTTTATATCGTGCGGATAGGTATTCACTATGGTATATGTATAAAATACAGGCTGTACATGAGACAAAACGTCGATTTCAATCAATGCTTCATAAGTATTTCCGTTCTCGTAAGCAATTGCCTTAATATTTTGTACGCCATATTTTACATTAGATAAATTATACGTTAAAGCATTATTTTCTTTAACCGAGCCTATTTTACGATCGTTTACAAAATATTGAACAGAGTCAATTCCGCTTGCAGAATTACTATCTAACTGTAAAACAACATCTTCGCTTAAAGCATACGTTTGCTTTAATTTTGACGAATCGATAGTTACATTTTTTTTCTCCTTTTCACAAGCTACAACAAGTACTGATAACGCAAAGAATGCTAAGTATTTATATTTTTTCATTATTGCTTTTAATTAATAATACAATAATACAACGCTTTTTTTATTTAACAAAAGGCTTGCTTAAATATAATTTGTTTGTATATTTGCAGCGGCAAGTCCTACACGACCAGCTCCTGCAGACTCCTCCAGGGTGGGAACGCAGCAAAGGTATGTGGTTGTAGCGGTGCGATGTAGGTCGCTTGCCATTTTTATCAACCTTTTGGGTTGATTTTTTTTGGAATGAAGTTTGTATTAGGTCATAAAAATTAAATTTTATGAAACATTTTATATACACTATCATATTCCTTATCTCTTCTCAATTAATCCAGGCTCAAGAAGTTAATCAAATTTTGTTAAAGGATCTTCCTGCTAAATATATTGTTGTTGAATTTCAACCAAAAACACTATTTACTTCATCATATCTTTTGATTGATTATGGTCAGGTTCCTAATTTAACATTCGGAAAAAAATTAAAAGATTTGGCTGCCGTAAAGGAAAATAATGAAGAAAAAAGATTTAATTCTGAAATAGAAGCTCTTAATTTCCTTGCTTCTAACGGATATAAACTTTTTGAGAGTTTCCAGAATATTACTACCGATGTAGATAATAACGTACAAACGGGTTCCAGAAAATTTTTATTTGAAAAGATAGAATTCGGTAATACTCAATAAACATTTCTAATTAATCTAAAAACACTGTGGGTTCGCTGATATAAATAATTGCAAGGTAGATGGCGCAAAGTAAGGAATACCTATTCCTGATCCGCGGATAATTAACAGAATACCTGTTAGTATTAAAAATACAGATGTTAGCTTTTTAAAGGTTTTCTTGTGTGTGCCGGTTGCCCATTGACCTACCCAGGCTATTACAGTTAACAAAGGTATAGTGCCCAAACCGTACCAAAACATAAACAGGGCACCATGCAATGTGCCTTGTGTGGCAGTAGCTCCAAACAAGGCAGTGTAAATCATGGCACAAGGTAATAATCCGTTGAGTAACCCTAATACGACGAATGAACCTAAGGTTCTTTTTTTAATGACGATATTAAAAAGCGATTTAAATTTAAAGTACCATTTAGAATTAAAAATCAATGTGTTTTGTAAATATCGTTCTTTAAAAAAGAGTACAAAAAGAATCAATAAAACTCCTAATAAAATAGAGATATTTTGTTGAAATCCGGCTATGAACAACCCTTTACCTACGGTTCCAAAAAGAGCTCCCAGCAAAGTATACATACCTATTCTTCCTAAATGGTAAGCAATAATACGCAGTGTTCTTTGCTCAATGGTTAGGTTATGTACAGGCAATGCCAGTACTATGGGTCCGCACATACCCACGCAATGCAGACTGCTGAATAAGCCCAATAGCAACGGAATAATCATTATAAAACCAATGTTTGTTCTTTTAAATATGTTGTATCTTTATAACTGAAGTTTAATGAGATATCCCAACGACCATCGACCAGGCGGGATTTAGGTATAAGCAAATAATTTGACGACAAATTTAATGGAAATGTCTGGTCAAGAGCCTGGTTCGATGGTCTGTATAGGGATATATTTCCTTTTATATCCCGTGCCTTAAAAGCTTCAGGGAAATATATTTCAATGCCCTTTTGTGTGGTTTTAATATCTAAACCGGTTAAGCTTAAAGCGTTTTGTTTTTGAACAAAGTTGCTATTTACTTCCAGTTCTTTCTGATAATAATTTTCAGTAACTAATTCGTTATTGTATTGTGGATCAACCTGTACACGAATAACATATTGTAAGATAAATACCATAAAAGATATAATACCTATTACAATGCCGGTTCCCCAATTGAATTTCATCTTGTATAAATTTTTAATTAAAACTTCTTGGTCCCAAAAAATTGGTTTTTGTTTGATCGATTAATTCTTCATTGTTATAAATTTCGAGCTGTACTTCGGTTTTATCACTTTGTAAAAGCTTTTGCGGAATTTCTATAAACAATGTTCCCTGAACCATTCCTTCTTTTGGTATTTTTATCATTTTGTTACCTACCAAAATTATTTTTCCTTCGGGTTGGATCAGTTTAATGGTAACCTCATCAAAATCACGGGCGGTTTTATTGGCTATTTTATACGTGTAAACATTGCTGATATTTTCGCCTTTGTGTTCAAACAGCTGTCCGGGTAATCGCAGAATTTTGGTTTCAACATTACTGCGTAAAAACAATAAGCCGGTTAAAATACCTATCAAAATAAGCAATACGGCACTGTATCCTTTCATGCGGGCGGTAAACTGAAATTTTTCTTTTTTGGAGATTTCAGATTCCGATGCGTATCTGATCAATCCTTTTGGCATATTTACCGATTCCATTATATGATCACACGCATCAATACAAGCAGTACAGTTTACACATTCTAACTGCGTTCCGTTTCTGATATCGATTCCTGTGGGGCAAACATGTACACATTGAAAACAATCGATACAATCTCCTACTCCTTTTTCGGTGCGATCTTCGTTTTTTCTGAATTTTGCCCGTCCGTTTGTTGATTCTCCCCGTACATAATCATACACCACAACGATTGATTTTTCATCTAACAAAACACCTTGTAAACGTCCGTACGGACAAGCAATGATACAAACCTGTTCTCTAAACCATGCAAATACAAAGTAAAATACCCCGGTAAATATCAATAATGCTATTAATGTAGAAAGATGTTTTTGCGGACCGTGTTTTATCATCAGCAACACTTGGTCTGAACCAATAACGTAAGCAAGAAACACATTTGCAATTAGAAATGAAATGATAAAAAACAAGAACCATTTAATGCCTTTTTTTCGAACTTTTTCTTTGTTCCAAGGTTGTTTGTTTAACCTGATTTGTGCTCCGCGGTCACCTTCTATCCAATATTCTATCCTTCTGAAAACCATTTCCATAAAAATAGTCTGTGGACAGATCCATCCGCAAAAAATGCGACCAAAAGCAACGGTAAACAATGCAACAAATACAATACCTATAATCATTGCAATTACAACAATGTAAAAGTCTTGCGGCCAAAATGTAAATCCGAGAATAGAAAACTTTCGTTCCAGCACATTAAACAAAAACAATTGATTGTTGTTTATTTTGATAAACGGTGCAGCAAATAAAACGATTAACAATAAATAACTGACCATTTTGCGCTTGTCGTAATATTTACCTTCGGGCTTTTTAGGATATACCCAGGCTCTTTTTCCCTCTTTATCAATTGTTCCGATACTGTCTCTAAAACTATCGTCGGCTACCTTACTCATTTTTTTGTATTTTATTAGTTTCCTTTTGAAAAACCACAGCCTTCCTTTTTACAAAAGGCTGCGGAAAAAAATAAAACTAATCATTGAAAAAACAGTCTTTACTTTTAACAGAAATACTATCTTTTATAATTAAAATTTAATTTGTTGCAACAGGAGCAACCTTATCACCTTCAGGTGCTTTGGCATCGACAGGGTTTGTACCTTGAAGCGTTAAAATAAAACTCGCTATTTTTTGAATATCGGTAGGTTTAATTTGTTGTTTCCACGCTACCATACCTTTACCGTCTCTACCGCCTTCCATAATGGTATTGAAAATATCTTTTACATCGCCACCCAAAATCCAATATTCATCGGTAAGGTTGGGACCGATACCTCCACCTCCATCGGCACGGTGACACGCCACGCAGTTAGAGTCGAACAAAGCTTTACCTGCAGCAATATCAGCCGGTTCTGTTACCAATACCACTTGGTCTGCCGTTAATAAATCGGGAGCGGTCTTTTTATATTCTTCGATTTCTTTTTGGGCAATTGCCAATTCTTTATCAAGCTCTTGATATTGATTTTCGCCACCAAACAAATGGTATTTTCCTAAGTAAATCACGCCGAAAATTACCGTTGAATAAAACAGGTAAACCCACCATGGCGGCAAAACATTATCTAATTCTTTGATTCCGTCGTATTCGTGTTCTAATTCTATCTCTTTTTCTTCTTTAATAGATTTAGATTTCGTTAGTTTTTGCAACAATTTCTTTATTGCCGGAAGTTGCGAAAAAGGCATATTTTCTAATCGTTCTTTTTCTGCACGCTCTTCAGGTGTCATTAACTGATTTAAGATGTTGTTTGATGCACTGACTACAATTTCAATAGCAATCAAAACCAATAGTATCAATCCTAAAAGCAATAATACCGAAGGATATTCTATAAATGCAGGCTTGTCTCCAGAATCTACCAGATATTCTATTAAACCAAATGACAGAAAGAATATAAGCGGAACGCGGACATATACAGGAAAAAATCTTTTCATAACGACCTATTTGAATTTGTTTCTTCATTGTTTTTGCCATCGTTTAATGGCAGGTTACTTAATTCGTTCAATGTTTGTTTCTTATAGGTAAATACCCATAAAACCAATCCAACAAAAAACAGAAAGAAAATAAGTAAGGCTATAACAGGATAAATTTCAATACCTGAAATAGTTTCCATATTGTGTTTAATGAACTTTAGCATAATCTTTTAATTTTCTTCTTTTACCTTAACATCGGTTCCCAAACGTTGTAAGTAAGCTATTAAAGCCGTAATTTCTCTTTCGCTCATTGGAACAAAATTTTCTCCGCTTGCTTTAGCTGCTTCTTTACTTGCTTCGTACGATTTTACAAAATCGGGATCATTTTTTAAGTTCTCTTCTATTTGCTGTGCCTGCGCCTTTATGGCGGCTTTTGCATTTGCAATGTCTTCATTGGTATATGGTACGCCCAATTTCTGCATTGCACGCATTTTGTTTTCTACGTCTGAAAGATCTAACGCTTTGTTTGCAAACAACCATTTGTAACCCGGCATAATAGATCCGGGAGAAGTACTTTGCGGATCGTACATGTGGTTAAAATGCCAGTTGTCTGAATATTTTGCACCTAATCTGTGTAAATCGGGACCAGTACGTTTTGATCCCCATAAGAAAGGATGATCGTACACATATTCTCCGGATTTTGAATATTCGCCATAACGCTCAACCTCACTCCTGAACGGACGAACCATTTGAGAGTGACATCCCACACAACCTTCACGTACATATAAATCGCGACCTTCTAATTCTAACGGCGTATATGGTTTTACGCTGGCAATGGTTGGAATGTTTGAATCGACTACCAGAGTTGGAATGATCTGCACAATGCCACCAATTAATATGGCTATTGTTGCCAAAATGGTTAACTGGATGGGCTTGCGTTCTAACCAGGTGTGGAAACCTTCACCTTTCATACGGTGTGATACAATACGAGGTAATTCAGGAGCTTCTGCCAGTTCGTCTTCAACTTTAGAGCCTGCCTTTACTGTTTTGTAAACATTGTAAACCAATACAAAAACACCAATTACGTATAACGATCCACCTATTGCACGCATGGCATACATTGGCATAATGGCTGTAACTGTTTCTAAAAAGTTACCGTATTTTAAAGTTCCGTCCGGATTAAATTGTTTCCACATCATGTGTTGCTGAAAGCCTGCAACATATAACGGAATGGTGTAAAGAATCACACCTAGAGTACCTATCCAGAAGTGGAAATTTGCCAGTTTTTTAGAATAAAGCACTGTTTTTGTTAAACGCGGTATTAACCAATACACAATAGCAAACACCATAAATCCGTTCCATGCTAATGCTCCAACGTGTACGTGTGCAACAATCCAGTCGGTGTAATGTGCAATCGCATTTACATTTTTTAACGACAACATGGGGCCTTCAAAAGTAGCCATACCATAAGCTGTAATTGCTACCACAAAGAATTTCAATGTGGGTTCGGTTCTTACTTTATCCCAAGCACCGCGAAGTGTTAACAAACCATTGATCATACCACCCCAAGACGGGGCAATTAACATTACAGAGAAAACAACCCCTAAATTTTGAGCCCATTCCGGAAGTGCCGTATATAATAAATGGTGAGGTCCTGCCCAGATGTATAAAAAGATTAACGACCAAAAGTGAATAATCGATAAACGATAAGAATACACCGGACGGTTGGCTATTTTAGGCAAATAGTAATACATCAATCCTAAAAACGGTGTGGTTAACACAAACGCTACCGCATTGTGCCCATACCACCATTGTACCAAAGCATCCTGAACACCTGCATAGATCGAATATGATTTCCAAGCGCTTACAGGTAATTCCAAATTGTTAAAAATGTGCAGAACCGCTACCGTTACGAAAGTTCCCAAATAAAACCAGATAGCTACGTATAAATGGCGTTCTCTTCGGTTTAAAATGGTCATAATCATATTGATACCAAATACCACCCATACAACGGCAATGGCAATATCAATAGGCCATTCTAATTCGGCATATTCTTTTGATGAGGTGTAACCTAACGGAAGCGTTATAGCTGCTGCCACAATGATAAGCTGCCAACCCCAGAAGTTAATGTTACTTAAAAGGTCACTGTACATACGGGTTTTTAACAACCGTTGCAAAGAATAATAAACGCCACCAAAAATAGCATTTACCACAAACGCAAAAATAACGGCGTTTGTGTGTAACGGACGCAACCGCCCAAAACTTAACCATGGAATATTATCGGTTATATTAGGAAAGATAAACATTACTGCTAAAAGCAAACCTACCAGCATGCCTACTACTCCGAAGAATATAGAAGCATAAAGGAATTTTTTAACAATTTTGTTGTCGTAGTAAAACTGTTGTACTTCCATACTAAATTAATTTGATTGTTTTTGTGATTTATTGTTTTTTTTCTTTTTTAATTCGTCGTCAAACAGCATCCTTATCGAAGGTGTGTATTGATCGTCAAACTGCCCGCTTTTTACAGATTTTATGAAGAGATATAAAAAAACTGCAGCTACAAATACGCTTATGCATATTAGAATATAAATTACGCCCATACCTTAAATCTTTACTCAAAATTAGTGCTGTTGGTTTTCTTAAAACATGACAAATGTCAGTTCCTTTAATATTTTTTTAAGAAAACTATCCTTTTGATTTTTTCGCATAAATACCACTCATCAATGTAACAAAACTTATAATTGTTGCTGTACTTACAGGCATGATGATCGCTGCTACCAAAGGCGATAACTGATTAGACAATGCAAAAGACAAGCCTACAATATTGTAACTAATGGCAAGGCAATAACTCATTTTTATGGTTTTCATTGCGTTTTTGGCAAACGATAAAAAATAAGGTATTTTTGTAAACGCACCGGCATCTAAAATTGCATCGCTGGCAGGTGTAAAAACATTTACATTTTCTGAAATAGAAATACCGATATTACTCTGTGCTAAAGCTCCCGCATCGTTTAAACCATCGCCAATCATCAGTACATTTTTTCCATGAGATTGCAGATTTTCAATAAAACGGAGCTTATCTTCCGGCTTTTGGTTAAAAACCAATTGCGTATCAGCCGAAACCAATTGTCGTAGCATCTTTTCTCCCCCATTATTGTCGCCCGAAAGCACAAAAAGCTGGTAATTTCTATCTTTAAATGTTTCAAACAATTTTTTAATGCCTTTTCGATATTCGTTTTCAAAAACAAAATATCCTTTTACCTTGTGATCTATCTCTATATAAACTTTGGTATCGTGCACAGCCGATTGATCCGAAATTTCCAACCAATTTGCTGAACCAATTCTCAAGCGATATTCTTCAAAAACACCTTCAATTCCTTTTCCGGTAATTTCGTTAAACAATAAGGGCTTTTTAATATTACATTCGGGTAAAAACATATAAAGCCTTCTGCTTAACGGATGATTTGATCCACGAACAATATTTTTTACTGCCATTAATTCTTCTTTGGTCAGATGTTCACCCACATATTTAATCTGTTGATTTTTATTTGATGTCAACGTTCCCGTTTTATCGAAAACCAATACATCCGCCTTAGAAAGTTGCTCAATAACAGCCGTATTTTTAAGATATAATTTTCGTTTCCCCATTAACCGAATGACGTTTCCCCAAGTATAAGGAGCCGTTAACGCCAATGCACATGGGCATGCAACAATTAAAACCGCTGTTAAAACATTAAACGCATCATTAAAACTTACAAAGCTCCAACCAATAAACCCAATAAAGGCTATGCTTAACAAAGCAGGCGTAAAAATACGGCTGGCTCTGTCGGTAATGGTTTTTAGTTTTTGTGAGGTTCTTTTCTGGAAAACTTCGTTACTCCATAATTGCGTTAAATAACTTTGAGAAACGCTGTTTACCGCTTCAATAACAATGGCGTTTCCTACTTGTTTTCCGCCAGCAAAAATTTTATCGCCCGATTTTTTTTCTACCGGAACCGCCTCGCCTGTTACAAAGCTGTAATCGATATAAGCCGTATCAGACAATAAAACAGCATCAACAGGAATCAATTCTTCATTGCGAATCATTAAATGAGTGCCTTTTTCAATTTCATAAACCTGAATAGGAACTTCGGCTTTATTCTCAATTTTAGTAACCGCAATTGGGAAATAAGATTTGTAATCACGTTCAAACGACAAAAAATTATACGTAGTTTGCTGGATTAATTTTCCTGAAAGCATAAAAAAGACCAAGCCACACATGCTGTCTAAAAATCCGGCTCCGTCTTGAAAAAAAATATCAACCAAACTGCGAAGAAACATCACAATAATTCCTAAAGCCATTGGAATATCGATATTAAATGCTTTTGCTTTTATGCTGTGATAGGCCGAAATATAGTAAGGTGTTGCCGAATATAAAAAAACAGGAAGTGCCAGAAATATGTTCAGATATCTGAAAAAATCTTTGTATTGATGGATCCAATAATCGTTTACATTAAAATATTCGGGAAAAGACAACAACATGATATTTCCAAAACCAAAGAAAGCCACACCAATTTTATAAAGTAAATTACGGTCTATCAATTTGGGTTTGTTGTCAAAATTCTCTAAACTAATGTAAGGTTCATACCCGATAGACGCCAGTAATAACACGATTTCTTTCAAAGAAACCGTCTCGCTGTTAAAAACAATCGTAACCTTTTTTTGCGAAAATACCACCTGCGATTGACTGATGCCTGAATTAAGCGTATTTAAATTTTCTAAAATCCAGATACACGAACTACAGTGAATATGCGGAATGTAAAGTCGGACAATTTGTGTTGATCCTTCTTGAAAATCTAAAAGTTTCGATACAATATCGGCATTCTCAAGATAATTAAACTTTGCATCGGCGTCTTTTGGTTTTGCCCCCGGATTTTTTTCAAAATCATAATAATTAGTCAATCCGTTATCTGAAAAAAGTTCATAAACCGTTTGACAACCTTTGCAACAAAATTTTTTATCATCAAAAACAAGCATTTCATTTTCAATGATTTCATTTCCGCAATGATAACAATTTAACATACCCACTATTTGCTTTATACCTGATGCAAAATTCTGATGTTGAGAATTTAAAAAAAATGATAATTATCATATATAATAGTATCTTTGCATAAAATTCTACATTATGGGCAAATGTGAGCAATGTATCGTTAGAGAATTAAGTTCGTTAAAGGCTTTGTCTAAAAATGAATTAGTACATCTTGCGGACTGTAAGGATACACACCTTATAAAAAAAGGTGAAGTAATCTTTAATGAAGGCGATGTAGTAAATGGTGTTTATTGTATAAAAGAAGGAATTTGTAAGCTTGTTAAAATGAATTCTAACGGAAAAGACACCATTTTAAAACTAATTACAAAAGGAGAATTGTTAGGACAAACATCTATTTTAACACAAGAAAAAGCTACTTTAAGCGCCATTGCCGTTGAAGATATGCATGTGTGTTTTATTCCCAAAACAGAAATTCTATCGTTTATTGATAATAACAGAAATTTTTCTTTAGAAGTCACAAAAGACGTGTGCCAAAACCTTAATTACGCTACCGATTTTGCCATAAACCACACCCACAAAACTGTTAAAGAACGTTTAGCTTTGGCTTTATTAGGTATTTTAGACTCCGCAGGAACCGATCATGAAGGATATTTAAACTTACAGTTAAGTCGCGAAGAAATAGCCAGTATGGTAGGTACTGCTACCGAAAGCTGTATCCGTTTGCTCTCCGAATTAAAAAAAGCAGGAATTATAGATCTAAAAGGAAAAAGAATTAAAATAAACAATATTCAAAACCTGAAAAATTTAGCACAATAACAAAATAGCTTGTTAAAAAAGAAACATTTTCATATTCTGCTAAAAAATTTTATTGAACCAACTAACTGATTATTAAATACACACAAAAAAAACATCTTTTTTTGTGTAAAAAACACTAAAAAAACTTTGTCAGTATTAAAAAAGCCTCTTATATTTGCACCGTTGAAAATAAGAAAAGCCACAACTTAAAAATCAACAAAAAGTAAAAGAATTTTATATTAATCTTAATTATAAGATTAAAATTTAATAGTAATAGCGAGAATAATTTATTTAACTATTACAATGATTAGTGTAGGGAAGATACTCAAGCGGCCAACGAGGACGGACTGTAAATCCGTTGGGAAACCTTCGCAGGTTCGAATCCTGCTCTTCCCACAAAAAGCTCAACAAATGTTGAGCTTTTTTTATTTCTGCAACTTTACAAAAATAAAACACCTAACACTTTATAAAGTAAGCTGTTTTTAATAATTTTGTAAGATAAAGTACAATTAAAAAATGGAAAACAAACAACATATTATCGACAGATTTATCAGTTATGTAACTGTTGATACAGAATCAGATCCAAACTCTGACACTACTCCATCAACAAAAAAACAATGGGATTTAGCCAATAAACTGGTTGAAGAATTAAAACAAATTGGTCTAACAGAGGTTACCATTGACGAAAACGCTTACATTATGGCAACTTTGCCAAGCAATGTAGATTTTGAAGTTCCAACTATTGGCTTTGTTTCACACTTTGACACGTCGCCCGATTTTTCAGGTGCGAATGTAAAACCACAACTTGTTGAAAATTATGACGGTGGAGACATTGTCTTAAATGAAGAACAAAATATTATCTTGTCGCCAAGTTACTTTGACGATTTATTGCAGTATAAAGGACAAACATTAATTACTACAGACGGAACTACGTTATTGGGAGCTGATGACAAAGCGGGAATCTGCGAAATTGTTTCAGCAATGGAATATTTAGTTCAGCATCCTGAAATTAAACACGGAAAAATCAGAATCGGCTTTACACCTGATGAAGAAATTGGTCGTGGCGCACATAAATTTGATGTAGAAAAATTTGCTGCCGACTGGGCTTACACGATGGACGGAAGCCAGATTGGTGAATTAGAGTACGAAAATTTTAATGCTGCAGGTGTTAAATTAATTTTTAAAGGAAAAAGCGTTCACCCCGGATATGCTAAAGGAAAAATGATTAATTCAATGCTTTTGGCAAACAAGTTTATTTCTAAATTACCATCTAAAGAAGTTCCGGAAAAAACTACGGGTTACGAAGGATTTTTTCACTTGCACGACATTTCAGGATCGATTGAAGAAACAGAAGTTCAATTAATTATCCGTGATCACAGTATGAAGAAATTCAAAAAGCGTAAAAAGTTAATTCGCGAATTGGTTTCTAAAATGAATAAAAAATATGCGGCTAAATTTGGCGATAAAATTGTTGAATGCGAAATTAAAGACCAATATTACAATATGAAAGAAAAGGTTGAACCTGTAATGCATATTGTTGATATTGCCGAGCAAGCAATGAAAGAACTGGATATTAAGCCGATTATTAAACCAATTAGAGGTGGAACCGATGGTTCACAATTATCATATATGGGGCTTCCTTGTCCAAACATCTTTGCAGGCGGACATAATTTCCATGGAAAATATGAATACGTTCCGGTTGAAAGTATCCTTAAAGCTACAGAAGTTATCGTTAAAATTGCAGAAATTACTGCTAATAGAAATAAATAATTTTTAGTTTTTTTCTAAATTTACTCCAACAGAGTTTTAAACTCTGTTGGAGTAAATTTTTCTATTTATTATAAGGATATTCGTTTATCCAATTGAATTTGCGGTCAACCAGCTCAAAATCTTCTTTTCGTTTTATATTAAATGTTATGGAAACCGTATCTTTTTGAAAAATTCCCGTTAAATACATCTTGGTGTTTTTGTCTGAAAATCGATAATCTAACGTACTAATATTCAATGTGTCTTTTTTTGATTTTAGTTGGATTATATGTTTGAGCGTATCAACTTTAACATCAAAGTCTTCATATCTTTTTTCGTCATAAAAAAACAGTAGCATACCGATCGTTTATAATGAATTTTTGCCAACGATTAACAGAAGTACTTTCAATAGTAAATTGCTCCGGATAATAAATTGCTTTTAAATTATGACCGTTAAGAGGTTTATCGAAAAATGATCTAACAGTCATTATGATCACTATCAACTGTAATCCGGAAATAGCCATTAGTTTTAACAGAAAGGCAACCAATTGTTTATTCTTATTTTCAAATAAAGATCTTTCAGGAATAAGCTGAACAGATTTTTGCATAAAAAACAGATGAAACAGATTTACCACATTTGGTATAAGTAGCAACAATGCAATCACAGCCAAGTGTGTTGAAAACAGTTTTACCGGTACATCATACGAAAAATTTAAGATAACAATATTTGTCATTACCATAAGTGCCAGCAGACTGCCTATTATCATTGTTCTTCTAAAAATAAGCAGACAACCTGCTAACACCTGACAAAATCCACCAAAAACAGTGTATATTTTAGAATATCCCATAAATGTCCATAAAAGTCCCATTGGTGATGAATCTCCTATTTTTCGATCTAATCTTTCAAGACTGGGATAAGAAAATTGTCCTTCAAAAAACTTTGAAAAACCATAGTTCAACAACATCAATACTAAAAAGTACCGACCATAAGTTCTAACAAAAACAATGATTTTACCAGTATTTAATCTTATTCTTAAAAAGAAAACTAAAAGTGTAACACAAAGAGAAAGAATAAGCAATGTAAAAATTTTCACATAATCAAAAGTGGTATCTCCGCTGCCTGTAAATTGTATTTTTTCTAAAGATTCTAAACCCAGAATGGTTTTTCCTGTCCAAAGAGTCAATATTTCAATGGCTTGATGGTACCAATTAAAAATTTTGCCCACAAAAGGGATATAATTAAGGGGAAACGGAAAAATATATAAGAAAAAATATACCGCTGTAAAAAACTGTAAAAAATTACTTCGTGACAATAATTGTTTGCTTGGTTGTTTATCCATGTTTATAAGTTTGATGCTTATAGAAACGGATATCTTACCAATTTATTTTACATTTCTTCACCGTTTAAATTAGTCAGTAACACATCGGTCATGTAATCTACAAAAGGTCTTGATTTTTTAAAAACTTTTGCAGCTTCTTTGAAAAAATCAGGTTTTAAAACTTCGTTATCTGTAAATTTATGAATCAGTAAAAATTGTTTTTTCTTGAGTAATGCAATTCGTTCGTGATTTTTATCGAAGCCTTTAGGAGCTGTTTTCACTTCATCGCCTACCAAATTTCCAAAAGTATTTTTGATTTCTTTAGAATTTAAAATGTCTTCTAATTCGTTATCCAGTTCAATTTCCTTTCTTATTCTTAGTAAATCTTCTTTATTCGGATCAAAAAAACCAACACCTAAAAACGAATTTCCAGGCTCAATATGCAAATAATACCCACCACGATAATCGGGCTTTAATCTGCCCATATACATAGAAAAATGTGTTTTGTAGGGCGTTTTATCAGCCGAAAAACGAACATCGCGATAAATTCTGTATATTTTTAAAGGTTCTAAACTGTCACTTAAATTTAATTCGTTATAAACAGCATTAAACAATTGGTTTGCGCTTTCTTTAACTTCTTCAAAACTCTTTTTGTTGTCGACAAACCACTCTCGATTATTATTTTGCTGCAATTTTTTTATATAATCTAAAACGTTCTGCATTATTTTTTTATTTAAAGATAGTATTTAATTGGTTCCCAATAAAACATTGGATACATATTTGCCTATATTTTCGGCAATTTTTGCTGTGGGTAAATCATCGGTTCCGCCGTTAAAAGGATCTTCAATTTCTTCGGCGATTAATTCAATACTCAGCAAAACATAGAAAATGATCATTACCAACGGAACAATAAAATATCCTGTTGTAAACACATAACCAATGGGCAGTGTAAGTACATAAACAAAGATGAATTTTTTGATAAAAACGGCATAAGCAATAGGAATTGGCGTGTTTTTAATACGTTCGCACGCACCGGCAACATCTAACAAACCGTTTAAATTTTCATCTAAAATTATTTTGTCGTATTTAGTTATTACATTTGCTCGCTCTAATTTCTGCAAGGCAACATACATTTTGCCAACAATTTTTGTTGGTGGGTGCTGTGCCTTTAAATATTCTTCGTATTCCGGATGTTCATCTTCATCCAGCATATATTTCGTTGATTCGCTTGTAAGATGCGTGTGCAATACTTTGGCAAACAGTTTAATTTTGTTAGTAAAATAAATGCGCGAAGCTCTATCATCTTCGGGTAAAAGCGCATGGAGTTTTACAGATAAATTTCTGGAATCGTTTACTAATTTGCCCCACATTTTGCGGCCTTCCCACCAACGATCATACGCCGTATTTGTTCTAAAAACCAATAATAACGACAATACGAAGCCGATTACCGTATGCAATATCGATGTATTTTTTAAGGCAGAACTTTGTGCCAGACCAAAATAATCAAGCTCTAAATAAGCTACCAGCCAAGACAGCAATCCCATAAAAAGAATTGACGGCCATAATTTACGAACGGTATCCGATTTATGAGTTTTAAAAATAAATCCCAACCAGTCTTTTGCGTTGTATACTTGCATATTTTATCTTTTACCTAATTCTATAACTTCTAAATTCTGAATTTTTCCTTTGTGAATTTCAAACCGAAGCATTGTTCTTATTTGATGAAACCCATAAATACCTGCTGCTCCCGGGTTTAAGGTTAAACAATTGAACTGTTTATCGTATTGAACTTTTAAAATATGCGAGTGTCCACAGATAAAAATATCCGGACGATTGGTCAATAATCCTTCTTTGATTCGTGAGGAATATTTCCCGGGATACCCGCCAATATGCGTCATCCAGATTTTCATTCCCTCGCAGTCAAAAACGGCATCTAACGGAAATTCCATTCGGGCTTTATCGTCGTCAATATTTCCATAAACTGCCCGCAATGGTTTCTTTTGTTTCAGTACATCGGTAACCTTTAAATCGCCAATATCACCGGCATGCCAAATTTCATCACAGCCATCAGCATAATGCAAAATGCGACCGTCAATGTAACTGTGTGTATCTGAAAGCAATAAAATTTTTTTCATTAATTTAAATCTTGAGTGTAAAACAAAATCATTTCCTCGATGGCATTGCTGCAAACAGGACAAAAATCTGGAGTATTATTGATTTTCATTCTACAAGTTAACGTGGGAATGTACAATCCGTTGCCTTTTAAACCTTCAAAAACACCTATTTTAACTTCATTACTCATTGTTTTAGGCGTAGGAATCGGCGTATTTTTATTCATCATATTTTTCCATTTTGATGAAAAATCCACCAGAGAAGTTATATTTTTTTCCCAGGGTTCGGTGTTTAAACTTGCTTTGTTTTCAAAAACGTCTTCTTCATAAAAATATTCATCTGCCAATCCGGCAAAACTATGCCCGAATTCATGTACTACAACGGGTGCAAATTCTTTGTTTTTTGTCGTTGTTAAACTGTATGAATTCAATATCCCGCCACCGCCGTAAACATTGGTATTAGCTAAAATGATAATGTGCTGGTACGGAATATTTTCTAATTGAGCATGCAGTAATTTGGTGTGTAAAGTGGTTAAATATCTTTCAGAATAAAAGGTATCAAAATTAGATTGTACAGCTGTATCTAACCAGATATTTCTTGAAGGAACGCTTATACCCGACTCTTTAGAAACGGTTTTAACAGCAATTATTTCAAATGAATTTTCATATTTTTTAAAAATTTGGTGCTTAAATAAATTTTGAACTGTTTGGTGGGCAAAATCCATAAAAACGTTTAATTCTTCAGCGGTAAATCCTTCGGCAACCAAGGCAATTTTTATTGGATTTTTGACGGTTGCTTTGTGAATAACTTCATATTCATTTTTAATTTCAGAACTTTTTCTAATTAAAATATCGTTGGGATCAATTAATTGGTTGAACACCACTTTTTCTTCGTTTTTTGAATTGAAAAACGAAATTTGAACATTGATTTCTTTTTTAGGAAACGGAATCAAAAAAGAATTTTCAAAACTCTTTGACTGCTTTTCAGCAGCATCTAATGTTAACCATTCCTGAAACAAACTGCCAAAAGGTAAAATGTAAATAAGCTGATTGGTAGATTTGTCAAAAACCTTAATTTGTCCGTTACCCTGAACAGGTGTAACCGAAAGATTATCAACACGTCCGTGCCATTTATTTAATGCAATCATTTCGCTTAAATAGGCATTTTGTTCGTTGGTATTTCCTGCAAAAATATAATCTAACCTAAGGGTTTTATCAATAAAATAATCGTCGAATTGCTGTGCATGCACCACAACACTCCACATAAAAATAAAGAAAAAGTAAAAAGTTCTCATAAAAATCGTTTCTACAAAAATATTTAGTTTTTTGTTAATACCGGCATTCCATCAAAATAAAGTATATTTGTATGTTTAAAATTTTAATACTTGAGGTACTTTATTCAATTTTCTTATAACGGAACAAATTATCACGGTTGGCAATTGCAACCCAATGCCATTAGTGTACAGGAAGTATTAACTAAAGCATTAAATACTTTGTTTCGGGATGATTTTGAAGTAGTTGGCGCCGGACGTACAGATGCCGGAGTTCACGCAAAACAAATGTATGCCCATTTTGATACCGATGTGGTTTTTGACAAAGAAACAATGGTTCAAAAACTGAATTCATTTTTGCCGGAAGCTATTTCTGTGCACCATTTTTTTGAAGTTGATAAAGAAGCACACGCCCGTTTTGATGCGGTTTCCCGTTCATATGAATACCGTATTCACACGTTCAAAAACAGCTTTTTAAAGGATTTAAGCTATTATCATTTTAAACAATTAGATGTACAAAAAATGAACGAAGCGGCAGAAATTCTTCTGCAATATGAAGATTTTGAATGTTTCAGTAAAACGCATACCGATGTGTTCACGTTTAACTGTAACATTACACAAGCTTATTGGGAACAAAAAGATTCACAATTGATTTTTCACATTTCGGCAAACCGCTTTTTACGGAATATGGTTCGGGCAATTGTGGGAACGCTTATCAATGTTGGCTTGGGAAAAATTCAGAGCAACGATGTTCATGAAATCATCAAAAGTAAAAATCGTGGCAAAGCAGGATTTTCGGTTCCGGCACACGGATTGTATTTAACAAAAGTAGTTTATCCTTATATAAATGAAACAAACTAAAACTTCTACATTAAAAAAAGTCATGCAATTTGCAAAACCCTACAAAAGCAAAATGTTTTGGGTGGTGCTTACGGTAATAACGCTTTCTGTTTTTGGGGCGTTACGCCCGTATATGGTTAAAAACGTGGTAGATGTGTATATTGAAACCAAAGACTTAAACGGTTTAAACATCTACGTTTTACTAATGACTCTGGTATTGATTTTAGAAGTGTCATCGCAATTTTTGTTTACCTATACCGCCAGTTGGTTGGGACAAAACATTATTAAAGATATACGAAGCAATTTGTTTAACAAGATGCTGAAATTCAGGCTGAGTTATTTTGACAATGAACCTGTGGGAAAACTTATTACAAGAAACGTTTCAGACATAGAAAACATTGCAAGTATTTTTAGTCAGGGATTGTTTATGATTGTGGGCGACGTATTAAAAATGCTGGTGGTTTTAGGAATCATGATATGGATGAACTGGAAACTGACCCTTATTGTTTTGGTTGCAATGCCCGTGCTTTTATATGCCACGCGTGTTTTTCAAAAACACATGAAAGTTGCCTTTGAAGAAGTGCGTTTGCAGGTTGCCAATTTAAACACTTTTGTTCAGGAACGCCTAACAGGAATGAAAATTGTACAGTTGTTTAACCGCGAAGAGATAGAATACGAAAACTTTAAAAAAATCAACCAAAAACACAACGATGCCTGGCAAAAAAACATTTTGTACAACTCTATCTTCTTCCCTATCGCCGATATTGTTTCATCAGTTACTTTAGGTTGTGTAATTATTTATGGAGGATTTACGATTGTTCAGGGCGATAATTTAACCACAACCGGAGATCTATTTGGTTATACCATGATGATTTCGATGCTGTTTAACCCGTTACGTCAAATTGCAGATAAATTCAATGTTATGCAAATGGGAATTGTGGCTGCCGACCGTGTTTTTGAGATTTTAGACCGCGATGATTTGATCCAAAACGAAGGCAAATTGACCGCTCCCGATTTTAAAGGCGACATACAGTTTAAAAATGTAGAATTCGGTTACGACAACGGCAAAAAAGTAATCAACGGAATCAATTTAGATATTAAACCCGGACAAACTGTAGCTTTTGTGGGTGCATCGGGTGCAGGAAAAACAACGATCATCAATTTGTTAAGTCGTTTTTACGATATTCAGTCAGGAAAAATTTTAATTGATGGTATGGATATTAACGATTTTACGTTAAGCAGTCTCCGTGACCAGATTGCTGTGGTGTTACAGGATGTTTTCTTGTTTTCCGACTCTATTTTAAATAATATTATTTTAGACAATCAACACATTACCAAAGAAGAGGTAATTACAGCGGCAAAAAAAATTGGGATTAACGATTTTATCGAGAAATTGCCCGGCGGATATGATTACAATGTCAAAGAACGCGGTGTAATGCTTTCATCAGGGCAACGCCAGCTCATTGCTTTTTTACGTGCGTATATGAACAATCCCAGTATTTTGATTTTAGATGAAGCCACTTCATCTATCGATACCTATTCAGAAGAATTGTTGCAAAATGCCGTAGAAATTCTTTCAAAAGACCGTACGTCAATCATCATTGCCCACCGTTTGGCAACCATTGTAAACGCTGATTTAATTGTGGTAATGGATCAGGGAAATATTGTTGAAACCGGAACCCACACAGAATTACTTGCCAAAGAAAACGGTGCATACAAAAACTTGTACGAATCGCAATACGCAAGTGCTTCAGTGAATTGATAATTTTAAATAGGTTTAAAATGGTTTTCAAAATAAATTCTTAAATTCGCAACTGATTGAAAATTTTTTAGAAAAACGACTTTTATATAAAAATATAATAATGATAATCGGCCTATAGCATAGCGCTAAAAGCTTAAAAACAAATAAAAAATGAAATACGATATTATCATCTTAGGAAGTGGACCTGGTGGATATGTAACAGCCATTAGAGCATCGCAATTAGGCTTTAAAGTTGCCGTTGTAGAAAAAGAAAATTTAGGTGGCATCTGCTTAAACTGGGGCTGTATCCCAACAAAAGCTTTATTGAAATCTGCTCAGGTTTTTGATTATTTAAAACATGCCTCTGATTATGGTTTAACAATCAATGGTGAAGTAGATAAAGATTTCAATGCGGTTATTGCACGTTCACGTGGTGTTGCAGACGGAATGAGCAAAGGTGTTCAGTTCTTGATGAAGAAAAATAAAATCGACGTAATTGATGGTTTTGGAAAAGTAAAACCGGGTAAAAAGGTTGATGTAACCGATAAAGACGGAAAAGTAACCGAAATTTCTGCAGATCACATCATTATCGCAACAGGTGCTCGTTCTCGCGAATTGCCAAACTTGCCACAAGACGGCAAAAAAGTAATTGGTTACCGCCAGGCAATGACCTTACCTACACAACCTAAAAAAATGATTGTTGTTGGTTCGGGAGCGATTGGTGTTGAGTTTGCTCATTTCTATAATTCAATGGGAACCGAAGTTACTATTGTTGAATTTATGCCGAATATTGTTCCGGTGGAAGACGAAGATGTGTCAAAACAGTTTGAACGTTCTTTGAAAAAAGCAGGAATTAACATCATGACCAATTCATCTGTTGAAAAAGTAGATACTTCAGGTGAAGGCGTAAAAGCAACTGTAAAAACAGCTAAAGGAGAAGAAATTTTAGAGGCTGATATTTTACTTTCCGCAGTTGGTATCAAATCAAACATTGAAAATATCGGATTAGAAGAAACAGGAATTGCTACAGATCGAGATAAGATTTTGGTAAACGATTTCTATCAAACAAATATTCCTGGATATTATGCAATTGGCGATGTAGTTCCAGGTCAGGCTTTGGCACACGTTGCTTCGGCTGAAGGAATTCTATGTGTGGAAAAAATCGCAGGTTTGCACGTTGAACCATTAGATTACGGAAACATTCCAGGTTGTACGTATGCTACTCCAGAAATTGCATCGGTTGGTATGACAGAGAAAAAAGCAAAAGAAGCGGGATACGAAATTAAAGTGGGTAAATTCCCGTTCTCTGCATCAGGAAAAGCAAAAGCAGCCGGAACACCAGATGGTTTCGTTAAAGTAATTTTCGATGCCAAATACGGCGAATGGTTAGGTTGCCACATGATTGGTGCCGGTGTTACCGATATGATTGCAGAAGCTGTTGTTGCCCGCAAATTAGAAACCACAGGTCACGAAATTTTAAAAGCAGTTCACCCACACCCTACTATGAGTGAAGCGGTTATGGAAGCTGTTGCAGCTGCTTACGATGAAGTGATCCACTTATAAAAAGTTATCCTTACATATATTTAAACCTCAAAGAAAATCTTTGAGGTTTTTTTATGAATAGAATTAATAAAACAATACGTTTAGAAAAGTAATTGTTTTTTTTGAAAGAATGTTATGGTCAGTATAAACAGATTATCTATTTTTAACAAAATAATTTTATAACATGAAAAAAATAATTATGTACAGCTTTTTGGCTGCAATTACATTATCAACTGCACAAATGCGGGCACAAGAAAAAGTAAAATACACTAAAGAACAACTAAAAATGATGGATGACGATCTTTTTGATGAAATGTTCATAGGCGTTTCATCTAATAAAACATCAACTATTGTTTTAAAAAACGGATCAAAAATTCAAGGGTCGGCATCTGGTATTAATCGCAAAAAAGGACAAATCTATTCTATTGATATTAAAGATGGTTCAGGAAAAAAAACGGAATACAAAGCTGATGATATTGCAGAAATGTATCTGCCTATTTCGGGTATGGCAAAAGCATCTAAAATGAATAGCTATTTTAGTAATACTAAAAACTGGGGTAGAAAAAATCTTACTAAAACAACCAATCCAGATGAAGTTTATGTGAGAAATGTAAAAGCTTCCTTAAAAAACAAAAAAGACGAACAAGAATTCTTAATGCAATTAATCAATCCTGAATTTAGTCATATTATAGAAGTTTATGCGGATCCGGCAGCTAAAGAGTCAACTTCGGTAAGTTTTAGAGGTAGCCCGGCAATAGGTGGCGGTGTTACTAAATCGTACTATATAAAGAAAAACGATCAGGTAATGTGGCTTACAAAGAGTGATTTCAAAGAACAATATAATTTTCTTTTCGGAGACAATGAAGAGTTTATGGAGAAATATCCATATAATTCAATTAAATGGGAACATTTAAGTTTTTTAATTGCAGAATACACTAACTTATCACAAAAATAAAATATGAAAAAGCTTCCTTTACGGGAAGCTTATCTGTTTATTTTGTAACGATCAACGTATTGGTTGACATATTCCTTGTTACCGAATGAACCCTTTGGTGTGGTAAGGTAGTAAAAATAGAAAGGTTGTATCAAAAGTGAAATAGTTTTGGGGCAATCTTTATAATTTAGTTATATTCTAAAAGATATTAAACCGCTGAAAAAATGTAAAAAAATAATATTACTGATTCATTTATGGCTAAAAATTCTCATAGTTGTTTTTCTGCAAAAATTGACCTTATTGGCATTAACCCATTTGTGTTTTTGCCTGAAAAGGTCTTGTTGTATCTTTTTAAAAGAGCAGGAAAAAACACAAGTCCGCTACCTGTTTGTGGAACAGTAAATGGTAAAAAATACCAGCAAACATTGGTAAAATATGCCGGAGATTGGCGGCTATATATTAATTTGTCTATGTTAGAGCATTCCACTAAACGAATTGGAGAACAAATCGATATTACAATAGACTATGATGAGCAAGAACGCATCCTACTTCCCCACCCCAAATTAATCGACGCACTAAACAAAAACCCGCAAGCAAAACAAATTTTTGATTCCTTACAACCATCGTTACAAAAAGAAATTATACGTTACATTTCTTTCTTAAAAACCGAAAAAAGCATTGATAACAATGTACAAAAGGCTGTAGGTTTTTTACTGGGGAACAATCGTTTTATAGGTCGGGATCCCCTGAATAAAATTCATGATACCAATGACTGATTTTTTGTAAATCTTACAAATTCCTTCATTAAGTTATCATAAGTATCTATAAGTGCCATTTATCGCCAATTAAGTTTCGTTACAAATATGGTAAAAAAACAATTAAAATAGAGCGAAAACAGAAATTAGGATAATTAAAACCGCTGTAAAAACATCATTTACAGCGGCTTATTAATTATTATTATGTGAGTTTAATCACTAATTATTTCACTTCTTCGTAATCTACATCTTGTGTAGCATCACCGCCTTCTTGGTTTGGCTGTGCTTGTTGTGCATCACCTTGCTGTGCATCGGTTTGAGCTTTGTACATTTCTTCAGAAGCTGCTTTCCAAGCTTCATTGATTTTGTCTAAAGCTGGTTGAATAGTAGCAACGTCACGAGTTTCGTATGCTTTTTTCAATTCTTCCAATGCGCCTTCGATGTTCGATTTGTTACCGTCTGATAATTTATCTCCAAACTCTTTCAACTGTTTTTCGGTTTGGAAAATCATTCCGTCTGCTTCATTTAATTTATCGGCAGTTTCTTTAGCTTTTTTATCTGCTTCAGCATTTGCTTCTGCCTCTTTCTTCATTTTTTCAATTTCTTCCGGTGTTAATCCTGAAGAAGCTTCGATACGTATGTCATGTGATTTACCTGTTCCTTTATCAGTTGCCGATACTTTAATGATACCATTTGCATCAATATCAAAAGTAACTTCAATTTGTGGTACACCGCGTTGTGCTGGCGGAATTCCGTCTAAATGGAAACGACCAATTGTTTTATTATCGTTTGCCATTGGGCGTTCACCTTGTAACACATGGATTTCGACCGACGGTTGATTATCTACTGCTGTAGAGAATACTTGTGATTTCTTTGTAGGAATGGTTGTGTTCGATTCGATTAACTTTGTGAAAACGCCACCCATTGTTTCAATACCTAATGATAACGGTGTAACGTCTAATAACAATACGTCTTTTACGTCTCCTGTTAACACCCCACCTTGAATAGCTGCTCCTAAAGCTACTACTTCATCAGGATTTACTCCTTTTGATGGTTTTTTACCAAAGAATTTCTCTACTTGTTCCTGAATTACCGGGATACGTGTAGATCCACCAACTAAAATTACTTCATCAATGTCTGATGTTGACAATCCTGCATCTTGTAATGCTTTTTTACAAGGTTCCATTGAACGGCGTACTAAATCATCTGACAATTGTTCAAATTTTGCACGGGTTAATGTTTGTACCAAGTGTTTTGGACCTGTTGCAGTAGCTGTTACATACGGCAAATTGATTTCTGTTTGAGCTGATGATGACAACTCGATTTTTGCTTTTTCAGCAGCTTCTTTTAAACGTTGCAATGCCATTGGATCCTGACGTAAATCTACACCTTCAGCACTGTTAAATTCGTTTGCTAACCAGTTGATGATTACCTGGTCAAAATCGTCACCACCTAAATGGGTATCTCCATTCGTTGACAATACTTCGAAAACACCATCACCTAATTCCAAGATCGAAATATCGAATGTACCTCCACCTAAATCATAAACCGCAATTTTTTTATCTTGTCCGCCTTTATCCAAACCGTAAGCCAATGCTGCAGCAGTAGGTTCGTTAATGATACGGCGTACTTTTAAACCTGCAATTTCTCCGGCTTCTTTAGTTGCCTGACGTTGTGCATCGTTAAAATAAGCCGGTACGGTAATAACCGCTTCGGTAACCGACTGACCTAAATAGTCTTCTGCGGTTTTTTTCATTTTTTGAAGTGTCATTGCCGATAATTCCTGTGGTGTGTATAAACGACCATCAATATCAACACGCGGTGTATCGTTATCGCCTTTAACTACTTTATAAGCAGTATGCTTTAATTCATCCTGAACTCCAGAAAATTTTTCACCCATAAACCGTTTAATAGACGCTATGGTTTTTGTAGGGTTTGTTACCGCCTGACGTTTTGCAGGATCCCCCACTTTAATTTCTCCGCCTTCAACAAAGGCAATTACAGATGGTGTTGTTCTTTTACCTTCTGCATTTGGAATTACCACTGCTTCATTACCTTCCATTACAGCAACACAAGAGTTGGTAGTTCCTAAGTCAATTCCAATAATCTTACTCATATCTTTTTATATATATTTTTATTTTGTATTTTATTGTTTTGTGATTCATTCACGCTTTCTATTAGTCAAAGGTTGTGCCTAAATGAAAAAACATAAAAAATGTCATAAAAAATAGTTTTTTTAATGACACTGTGTCATAAAAAGAAACAACGAATGTTTTTTTAATGTCAAAATTGCTTTAAAAAACATTTATCACATCTAACAAAAATTTAAAAAAGTTCCGTTTATTTTTCCGTATCTTCGTCTTATTATTTTTTTGATAAATTATGGAATGTATTTCGGTTTTTGATATGTTAAAAATAGGCGTTGGTCCCTCAAGCTCCCACACATTAGGTCCGTGGCGTGCTGCCGAACGTTTTATTGCCGAATTAATTGATTTAAATATTTTTGAAAGGATAGAACGCGTTACTGTTGATTTGTACGGGTCGCTTTCATTAACCGGAATTGGTCATGCTACCGATTTGGCTGTTATGCTGGGATTAAGCGGTGCCGATCCAGAATACGTTCCTATTGATGATATTTCTGGAATTATCAATGAAATTAATGAAACCCATTTATTGAATTTGGGTAATGTCAGAAAAATACATTTTATTCCAAAAGATCATATTGTTTTTAATAAAAACTTTTTGCCTTTTCATGCCAACGGATTAACTTTTACTGCATTTTATGACAATTCGCAGTATATTTCTACCTTCTACTCTATTGGTGGTGGATTTGTAGTAAAAGAAGAATCGGCTGGAAATGCAGAAAAAGAAGAAATAAAAGCTACTTTTCCTTTTCCTGTTGATAAAGCCGAAGAATTATTGGCATTTTGTAAACAAGAAAACAAATCGATTTCTGAATTGGTTTACGAAAACGAATTATCGTTACGATTGCCTGAAGAAATCGACAGAGAATTGATGCGTATCTGGAATACCATGTTAGAGTGCATCTATATTGGCTGTCATACTGAAGGAACACTGCCGGGAGGCTTAAATGTACGTCGCCGGGCGTTTGATACATACCAAAAATTAAAAAGTGATTTACCTTATAATAATCCGCAAGAATGGCTACAAACCATTCGTAAAACAAAGGTTTATTTCCGTCAGATTTTAAAATGGGTAAGCTGTTTTGCGTTGGCAGTAAACGAAGTAAACGCTTCATTAGGTCGTGTGGTTACCGCACCAACCAACGGAAGTGCCGGTGTTATTCCTGCCGTTTTAATGTACTATATGGTAATCGAAAATCACAAAGCGGGTGAAAAAGAAATCAAACAGTTTTTAATGGTTGCCGGCGAAATAGGTTCTATCTTTAAAAAGGGAGCAACTATTTCTGCTGCTATGGGTGGGTGTCAGGCAGAAATTGGTGTGTCATCGGCTATGGCTGCTGCGGCACTATGCGAATTAATGGGCGGAACACCTGAACAGGTTACCGTTGCTGCCGAAATTGCCATGGAACATCATTTGGGCTTAACATGTGATCCTATTGCCGGATTGGTTCAAATTCCGTGTATTGAACGCAACACCATGGGTGCCATTAAAGCTATTAACGCTGCCGAACTGGCATTAGATACCGATCCTAAAAACGCAAAAGTTCCGTTAGATAAAGTAGTGAACACGATGTGGCAAACCGCACAAGATATGAACAATAAATACAAAGAAACTTCAGAAGGTGGATTGGCTGTTGCCGTAAACCTTTCCGATTGTTAGTTTACTTCTCACAATAACAAAAAAATCAGGTATTATTTAAGTAATACCTGATTTTTTATTCTTTTATATTTTTATTCTATAAAATCAGCATGGCATCACCATACGAGTAAAATTTATATCCTTCTTTTACAGCTTCGTCATAAGCTTTCATCATTAAATCGTGTCCTGTAAATGCAGAAATCATCATTAATAATGTTGATTTAGGCATGTGAAAATTAGTAACCATACAATCTGCTATACTAAAATCATAAGGAGGAAAAATAAATTTGTTCGTCCAACCTTCAAAAGGATTCAATGTTTGATTTGATGAAACAGAACTTTCTAAAGCACGCATTGACGTGGTTCCCACAGCACAAATTTTCTTTTTGTTAGCTTTGGCTTTATTTACAATATCACAGGCTTCTTGCGTAATGATCAATTCTTCAGAATCCATTTTGTGCTTAGACAAATCTTCTACCTCTACCGGATTAAATGTTCCCAAACCAATATGTAACGTAACTTTTGCAAAATCAACGCCTTTAATTTCCAATCGTTTTAATAAATGTTTAGAAAAATGTAATCCTGCTGTTGGTGCAGCAACGGCTCCTTCTTCTGTAGCATAGATCGTTTGGTAACGCTCTTCGTCTTCCGGAGTAACCTCTCTATTGATATATTTAGGAATAGGTGTTTCGCCAAGTTCGCGCAATTTCAAACGGAATTCTTCATAAGAACCATCGTAAAGAAAACGCAAAGTACGTCCGCGTGAAGTGGTATTATCAATTACTTCGGCCACTAAAGAATCGTCGTTACCAAAATATAATTTATTACCAATACGGATTTTTCTTGCCGGATCTACCAAAACGTCCCACAAACGTTGTTCTTCATTTAATTCGCGTAACAAGAAAACTTCGATACGCGCACCGGTTTTTTCTTTATTACCGTATAAACGGGCCGGAAAAACTTTGGTGTTATTTAATACCATTACGTCGCCCTCATCGAAATAATCTATTAAATCTTTGAAAAGTTTGTGTTCTATTGTTCCTGCTTTACGGTTTACAACCATTAAGCGGGCTTCATCGCGGTTTTCTGCAGGAAATTCTGCTAATAATTCAGGTGGTAAATTAAAATTAAAATTTGATAACTTCATAATGAATCAGAGTCCGTTAAGTTTAACTCAAAAAAGATTGAGCTTGCAAATATACGATTTGAAAACAGGGTTTGTCAAGTAATTACCTATATATTTTCTAAAGGGGCTAAATTGCAATAACGACCATCTCAAAATCGCATCAAATTTTAGAAATAAAAAAAGAGGTTTTTAAAAACCTCTTTTTTTATTAAACGTGCAACGCTCTGTTTTCTGTAGCTGCTAAAGCAGCTTCTTTAATAGCTTCTGCAAACGTTGGGTGTGCATGCGACATACGAGAAATATCTTCTGCAGATGCTCGATATTCCATAGCAACAACAGCTTCTGCAATTAAATCGGCAGCACGGGCACCTACAATATGGAATCCTAAGATTTCATCGGTAGTTTTATCTGCTAAGATTTTTACAAATCCGTCTAAATCAGCACTTGCACGTGCACGACCTAATGCTTTAAATGGAAATTGCCCTACTTTGTATTCTTTATTTTCAGCTTTTAATTGCTCTTCTGTTTTACCAACAGCAGCAACTTCAGGCCACGTGTAAACTACACCCGGAATTAAGTTGTAATCAATATGCGGTTTTTGTCCGGCTAATTGTTCCGCAACCAAAACACCTTCTTCTTCTGCTTTGTGCGCTAACATGGCTCCGCGAACAACATCGCCAATTGCATAAATGTTAGCAGCTGTTGTTTGTAAATGATCGTTTACTTCAACCTGACCTCTTTCTGTAATTTTAACACCTGCTTTATCTGCGTTTAATCCATCTGTATAAGGACGGCGACCAACACATACTAAAGAATAATCACCCTGTAAAGCAACTACTTCACCTTTAGCGTTTAAAGCTTCAACCAAAACTGTTTCTCCGTTTCTTTCTACTTTTTGAACTTTATGCGAAGTATAGAATTTCATACCCGCTTTTTTCAAAACTTTAGTCAGTTCTTTAGAAACAGCTCCATCCATAGTTGGTAACACACGATCTGCATATTCTACAACAGATACTTGTGCACCTAAACGTAAGTAAACCTGACCTAATTCTAATCCAATTACACCACCACCAATAATGATTAAGTGTTTAGGTACTTCTTTTAATTTTAAAGCTTCAGTTGAAGTAATGATGCGTTCTTTATCGATAGAGATAAACGGTAAAGACGATGGTTTAGATCCTGTAGCAATGATGGTGTTTTTAGCAGAAATTTGCTCAACAGATCCATCGTTTTTTGTTACATTAACGGTAGTTGCATTTTCAAAAGATCCAACACCTTCAAAAACAGTAATGTTGTTCTTATCCATTAAAAACTTGACACCGCCGCATGTTTGATCTACAACTGCTTGTTTACGGGCAATCATTTTTTCTAAATCAATTTTTACGTCACCTGGTAATTCGATACCGTGATCAGCAAAATGTTTGATTTCATCCACATGGTGCGATGATGCCAATAAGGCTTTTGAAGGAATACATCCTACATTTAAACAAGTTCCTCCTAAAGTAGGATATTTTTCAATGATTGCAGTTTTCATTCCTAACTGAGCACAACGGATAGCCGCTACATAACCTCCAGGTCCAGAACCTATTACAACTACGTCAAATGAATTCATATTAAATATTATTTTAGTGTAAAATTAAAAAGTGTTACAAAAGTACAATTATTTATAAAGACTCTTGCTAAAAAATAAGTAAAAAAAGACCATTAAAGTGGTCTTTTTCAAAATTATAGTTTTACCATATTGGCAGCTAAGGTTTCAATAAATTTACTGATAGGACCTTTAATCATCATTGCCATCATTTGGTTGAAATCTCCTTCAAAAAACAATTGAACAGCTGTTTCTTCCGCTGCTTTTTCATCTAATTTTGCCGTTAATGTAAATGGTAATTTACTGCTTGCCGCGCCTAAGACAATTTCTGATGTTGGCGTAGCTGTTTTCTTTACTAGTTTAATTTCAGGCATTCCCTTTAAACCAAATTCAAAACAATTTTCATCAATTACCTCAAATTTAGCAATATTCTCGGGCATTAACTTTTCAAAGTTTTTAATATCAGATAAAGCTTCAAATAAATAGGCTGAAGATTTAGAAACAGTTACTTTTGGACTTTCTAAGTTCATAATTCTTGTAAATTTTATATTAAACACCCCAAGTTGATGGAGATTTGCTCCAGGTTGATAGTGTTTCAACATCTTCCTGAGAAATATATTCTTTTGCCACTGCCGATTTTAACAAGGTTGGATAATTACTTAAAGTAACCAATTCAATGTTGGCGTTTTTAAAATTTTCTGCTGCCACATCAAATCCATAAGTAAAAATAGCAGCCATTCCCAAAATATTTGCGTTTGCTGCACGCAAGGCTTCAACTGCCTGCAAACTGCTTTTTCCTGTACTGATTAAATCTTCTACAACCACAACCGATTTGCCTTCTTCAAACTGACCTTCGATTTGATTTTGACGACCATGCTTTTTAGCTTCGGGGCGTACATAAATAAAAGGTAATTCTAAAGCTTCGGCAACCAATAAACCAATACCAATGGCACCTGTTGCCACGCCTGCAATATAATCGGGTTTACCGAATTTTTCTACGATGTTCGTTGCAAATTCATTTTTTAAAAACGTTCTAATCTCTGGAAAAGAAAGTGTTATGCGATTATCGCAATAAATTGGCGACTTCCATCCTGAAGCCCATGTAAAAGGATTTTTAGGATTTAATTTAATTGCGTTTATTTGTAAAAGCAATTCCGCCGTTTTCTGTGCTGAGTTGTCATTAAAAATCATAGTTACAAATGTATAAAGTTTTTATTAATGATAAACCACTTTTTTTAACCAGTAGGTTAGAAAAAGAAACTAATTTTCAATATTTTTTATTAGACACTGTTGATATTCAGAAATTAATAGCACAATATTTTGCAGGTCAGGTTACAAATGCTTATTTATATCATCCCGATGAAAATTATTTAATAAAGCATTTAAAAGAAAAAATCACCATTAATAAAGCGGGTGGCGGTTTAGTTGAGAACGAGAAAGGACAGGTTCTTTTTATTTTTAGAAACGGCAAGTGGGACTTACCAAAAGGCGGTATCGAAAAAAATGAAACCATTGAAGAAACTTCTGTCCGTGAAGTAGAAGAAGAAACGGGCTGTAAAAACCTTAAAATTAGCGAACGTTTAGAAAAAACCTATCATATTTTTAAACGCAACGGTGAATACAGGCTAAAAATAACCCATTGGTTTGCTATGAAAACAGATTATCAGGGTGAATTACACGGGCAATTAGAAGAAGGTATTGAAAAAGTAATTTGGGTAGATAAGAAAAATATTCCTGAATTATTAAAAAATTCATACCAGAACATAAAGTTGTTGTTTAACGAAGTATAAAATTGATTTTTTTGAAAACAACCATTATCAAACTGATTTTTTGATTAGAAGTAAAAAGTACATTCTCTTTTTTCTTAATTTAGCCATTTAATCAGTTAGGTTAAAACCATTTAATCTTTATAACTGCTAAACAAGCAAAGTGTACGCAATAATAGATATAGAAACCACCGGAGGGCAATTTAACAAAGAAGGAATTACCGAAATTGCCATTTATAAATTTGACGGAGTTGAAATTGTTGACCAGTTCATTAGTTTAATAAATCCCGAAATTCCTATTCAGCCGTTTGTTGTAAAACTTACAGGAATTAACAATGCGATGTTGCGACAGGCTCCAAAATTTTTTGAAGTAGCAAAACGCATCATTGAAATTACCGAAGGCTGTATCATTGTTGCTCATAACGCTCCGTTTGATTACAGAGTTTTAAAGTTGGAATTTGACCGTTTGGGATATCCGTTTAACAGACCTACGTTGTGTACCGTTGAAATGTCTAAAATTTTATTGCCCGATGCCCAAGCTTACAGTTTAGGAAAATTGGTTCGGTCTTTAGGTATTCCCATTGCTGACCGCCACCGGGCAAGTGGTGACGCGTTGGCTACACTTAAATTATTTAAACTGCTGCTTGATAAAGACATCGACAAGCAAATTCTTAAACAACAGATTAAAAATGAATTGTACAAAGGCATCTCGCCTAAATTGTTTGATATTTTAGAAAAAATTCCTTCATCTGTAGGAATATTCTATATTCATAATGATAAAGGAAACATTATTTTTATAGGTAAAAGTAACAATATCCGTAAAAAACTCAATCAGATTTTTACTGCCGACAGCAAAATTGCCAAACGCATTCAAAAAGAAGTTTATACGGTAACATTCGAAGAAACCGGCAATGAGCTAATCGCTCTGTTAAAAGAACGTGAAGAACTATTGCACAACAAACCTGTTTTAAATACCGTACAAAGAAAATCGCCTTATTTATGGGCTGTTTATCGGGAAAAACTAGAGAACGGTTACGAAACATTGAAAATAAATAAAACCAACGGACGAAAAAACGCCATTCAATCTTTTAAAAATCAAAAAAATGCGTTACAGTTCATCAACGAATTATATCGGGAAAACGAAATTATAGAAGAAGTTCAAAACGCGCTTACATCCGGAGAAAATGTGAATTATCCAACAGAGATGCACAACAAATTATTTGATTCTTTAGTTGAAAGCAACCAATTAAAATACAACAATTTAATCATTGTTATGAAAGGCAGAAGTTTAAATGAAAAAAGTGCAATTTTAATTGAAAACGGTGTGTTTAAAGGTTATTGTTTTTTCGATTTAAATTATCAAATTTTAAACCCTCAGGTCTTAAATAAGATCCTAATTCCGCTCATTTATACAAAAGATGTTCTTAACACAATAAAACATTATCTTTACACAAAAAAAGATTATAAAATTATATCGTTTTAAAGTGAAACATATAAAAACGAAATACGAAATATTACGCCAAAAAACGTATATCTTAATTCACGGATCGGGCACTATAGCCGGTAAAACGTTTGACTTGGTTTTATTGGTTGTGATATTATTGAGCCTTTTATTGATAATGATGGCAAGTATTTCAAAGTTTGATAACAAATACCACTCTTTTTTTTACATAAGTGAATGGATTATTACCGTCTTTTTTTCAATTGAATACATTTTACGAATCATCAGCAACAAAAAGCCGTTAAGCTATATTTTTAGTTTTTACGGCGTGGTAGATTTATTGTCTTTGTTGCCAATGTATTTAAGTTTTTTTATTCCCGGTTCCGAAGTTTTAGGTGTTATTAGAACATTGCGTTTGTTGCGGTTATTTGCCATTTTAGATTTAATTCCCATTTTAAATCAATCGTCGCATATTAAAGAATCGTTGCGGGCAAGTATGAACAAAATCATTGTGTTTGTGTATTTTGTCATTGTAATGTCGATTGTATTAGGAACAATCATGTTTATGGTAGAAGGTGGTCATAACGGTTTTAGCAATATCCCCAACAGTATTTACTGGTGTATTGTAACAATGACAACCGTTGGCTATGGAGACATTGCCCCTATTACCCCTATTGGTAAAACCATTGCGTCTTTTATCATGATTATGGGTTACGGGATTATCGCGGTTCCCACCGGAATTGTAACAGCCGAATTATCGAGAAACCATAAAAAGAGAACGCAACAAAATAACTGCCCTCGTTGTAAAACATATATTTACAATGAATTTGCTAATTACTGCTATAATTGCGGTGAAAAACTTATAGATGGAAAAGTTGAAATTAACTAATTATTTAATTGTAATTGTGGGACCAACCGCAAGTGGTAAAACCGCTCTATCCATTCAGTTGGCAAAATATTTTAAATGCGATATTGTGTCCTGCGACAGTCGTCAGTTTTTTAAAGAAATGGCTGTTGGAACCGCAGTACCTTCCGCAGCAGAATTAAGTCAGGCTCCACATCATTTCATTCAGAACAAGTCAATTACCGAAAATTATAACGTGGGTGATTACGAGCGCGAAGTGTTGCCTTTATTAGACGATTTATTTTCACAAAACAATGTGCAGATTGTTGTTGGCGGTTCGGGTTTATATGTCAATGCCATTATTAAGGGATTTGATGAATTTCCAGATGTATCTGATGAAATCAAGTCTGAAATCAATGCCCGATATAACGAAAAAGGAATAGAATATCTGCAAGAAAAATTACAAGAATTAGATCCCGATTATTTTGATTTCTTACAGCAAAACAATCCGCAAACACTCGTAAATCAACAACGAATGAAACGATTTATCGGTGTTAGTATGGCAGCAAAAGCTCCTTACTCCTCGTTTTTAAATCAGGAAAAAAACAAACGCAACTTCACTCCTATCCTCATTGGTTTAGAAGCACCGCGCGAAGAAATGTATCAACGAATCAATCAACGGGTTGATTTAATGATGAACAATGGTTTGCTACATGAAGTTGCCGGTTTAAAAAGCCACCAAAACCTAAATGCTTTACAAACGGTTGGTTACAGAGAATTATTTGATTATCTTGACGAAAAAATATCCTTAGAAGATGCCATAGAAGAAATTAAAAAAAATACCCGCCGTTTTGCCAAACGACAGCTAACCTGGTTTAAACGGAACGAACATACTCAGTGGTTTTCTTATAAAGAGCCTTTACAAAACATTTTAAATTACATTAATGAATTTACCCGATAAATTTTCATCAATTTATAAAGGTTCTTGCGAAATTACCATTGATCAATGTGCCTTAAATTCAAAAATGCGCATCGCCGATTTGTTAAACGTGTTACAGGCTGTTGCCGGAAAACACTCAGATTTGGGCGGAATGAGTTATGACGATATGCAAAAAAACAGTCAGGCATGGGTTTTAAGCAGTATGCGACTTGAAATGGAACATTTACCACAATGGCACGAAACTATTGAAGTAGAAACATGGATTGAAACCCTTTCAGGTATCAAATCTATTCGTGATTTTAATGTGTTTTTAAACGGTCATAAAATTGTTGGAGCCAACAGTCTTTGGGTGGTTTTAAATACCGAAAAACGCAGACCGGAAAGCATAGCAATTCCTCATAATCATTTAGAGAAATATCCCGAAAAGAAACCTACAATACAAAATTTTTCCAGAATTGATCTCACTAAAAATACCCAATTTATTAAAGAACATCAAGTTGTTTATTCTGATTTAGACGCTTTAAATCACGTAAATAATGTTAAGTATGTAGAATGGTGTTTAGATTGTTTACCCATTGAAATACTTCAGAAAAACACCATTAAAGCCATTGACATCAATTACCTAAAAGAATTAACATATCATCAAAAAGCAGCTATTTTTTATTGCAAAAATGATAAAGAAGTGTATTTTTATATTAAATTAGATGAAACTATTTGTTTTGCAATGAAACTAGAGTTAAACACTTAATATTATGAAAAAAATACTACTATTTATTTTTACAGTTTTATTACTTACCGCCTGTCAAGATGATTATTATGAAGGAGATGAGCGTATTATAATAGAAGGGAAAGTACTTTATAACAATCTTCCGCTAACAAATGCAGAAGTACGAGTATACCCTGTGTACAATGCAACCCCAAACTCTGGAATAATCTCTGAAATCAACTACAATAACCCTGAGAATAATGCTAACTATTACTCAGACAACGGTAATACCATTTCAAAAACGTACACGAATAATTCCGGCATTATAAGCCTAAGTATTCCCAGAAATATTAACACAAGTGTTTATGCTATAAAAATATCAAAAGGTTACGATAGCAAAGTCTATGGATATATTTCGCATTATAACACAATCAATTATTATGTTAATTTAGGAACATTAAATTATTAATCATGCAAAAAGCTATTCTTCTTTTATTTGCATTGATAGGATTTGCAGGTAAAGCACAAACAGAAAATTCAAAAAGCAATCAAAATATCTCTTTTGTAAATACTTTTCAGTTTACCATTGGTTTTTCAAATTTATCACCCAATAAAAGTATGATAGGCGATGCTCACGAAGAAGCTTTTCCTTCAATTACTGCGCGTTTAGGTATATTTAGTTATAATCGTTTTACAATTGGTATCCATGCAGCATTACACAGAATGAGTGTAAAAAACAATCAATACTTTGGTGAATTTGAAAAAACAACTGTTTTTACGCCTGGTTTTTATTTGAGTTATTATCAGCCAATAACATCTGAAAGCCTTTTTGAGCCTTATATCTCTTATGATAATTCAGATTACACGACAAAAGGTTATGAAAAAGAACTTAACTCTAAAAGTGACGGTTTAGGTTTGGGGCTTGATTACCAACATAAAATTGGTAGCAAAGCTTATGTAACTTTTGGCTTAAAATATTCTATCAATAAAATGCGCACTAACACGCATCCCGATTGGGAAAAATATATAAACAATTATAATTTTTTATCGGCTAAGGTAGGTTTTACGTTTTCAAAAGATAGGTTGTAACCTGTTGTGCATTTAGGATAAATTAATTTTTATTTTATTTAAACTTCTTTTGAAAACGAAAAAATTC
>SMEI01000017.1_pt1 | contig 46078 bp, 45 predicted proteins | sample 2456321 | NCBI WGS metagenome assembly SMEI01 (sample SAMN10132588, study PRJNA489261) | soil metagenome | isolation source: day1 control-silt loam soil ammended with composted manure from dairy cow... | place: USA | collected 2015-05-01
AATATAACTTTTATAATCAATTTTTTTGTCAGTTTTTTTTATCCGTGGATCTACTAATACAAAACCTACACTTTTTTCTTTCTTTGTTTTTGTGTAAATATTTTCCATACAAAAAACAATATCAGGATTAATCCTTATATCCTCTATATTTAAAATGTCTTTTGAAGCTTGTTCTCTAAAACTTAGATCTTGCGATTGTTTAAATATATTTTTAAAACTATTTAAAAAATTTTCTGAATAGTAGGGACCAAAATTACAACCCAAATAAAATTTAGGCTTATGAGCAAAATATTCATTAATCACGTCATAAAAAATAATATTTTTATTTACCCTATCAGTACTATTTTCTATAAACATAGATCCTCCAATTGTTACAAATAAATCAGAATCACGAAAAGCAGTACCGTATTGCTTTTTTATAAAACGCTTATACATTTTTTCTTGTAAACTATTAGAAATTTTAAAAGAAATACAAGTTCTTAAAATTAAGCGATCAAATAAGGAAATATGTTCTAAACGGTCAATGATGTCTAAATTTCTATATGTTGACAAAAATGAACCGTATTGTTTTTTATTTGCCAACATTTTAAAATGTACATTGGGGTATCTTTCTAAAATTATTTTTAGAAATAAATCATCTCCTAAATTTAATTCCGGATAGGTTTTTAATAGTATTTTCATATTTTTTTTGCGCTATCTCTTTAAAACTAATCTAATATCGGCTAATAATGGTTTATTAAAAAAATATAGTAATGGTAAAAATAAAATTAAATAAACTGCCCCTCCCGTTAGTATTATAAAAACATTGCTTACATCATTCAACACTCCGCTTTTATTAACAAAATAATAAGTACATAAAAATGGCAAAACAGCTAACACAATTATAGCGATACTGTTTTTAATTTGATCAAATAAAGTATAATTTATAAACTTTCCACTAAAATATGCATTAAAATATGCAAAGAAAATATTAGTAATACATAAGGTCCAAACTATCGCATTTATCCCGAATGGGATACTGATAATTAACGAAACAATGCCAATGATTTTTTTTATTACTTCTATTTTCAAAAATAAGTCACTTCTGCCTTTTATTTTCAAAATATTAAGATTATAAGTACCTATGGGAAGAAAAATAGATGCTATACACAAAATTTGAAAATAAGGCACAGAAGGTAACCACTTGTTACCAAATACTAAGCTAAAAAGAGGTTCTGCAAGTATGATTAAAATAAACATTAATGCTGCTGTTACAGATAAAACTAACCGCAATGCAGATTGATATGCTTTTTTTAATTTTTCATTGTCGTTTTGAATGCTTGCAAATAAAGGAAAAGTTACTTTATTTAAAACAAGAGAAAGTTGATTAACAGGAAAAAGTCTGAGATTATCAGCTTGTGTAAAATAACCGACACTTGAAACAGAAAACTTTTTACCAATTATAATTTTATAAAGATTTAAATATATGGTGTGCAGCAGGCCCGACAGTGTTAGCTTATAACCATAATCAAAATGATATTTAAATTTTTCTCTATTAAATTGAAAAATGGGTCTCCATTCATAAAACAAATAAAGAAAAATACCAAACGCTGCGGATTGCACAATGTTTAATATGACTATACTCCATACCCCCATACCAATATAAGCAGAATAAATACCAGCTAATGCGCCTACTAATACTGATGGCAATTGATAAGTGAATTGTTTTTTAAAATTTAAATCCTTCATAAATCGAGTTACTTGTACCACATTAAATGAGGATATTACAAAAGTAAGAGAAAATACTCTTAACAACGAAACAAGAACCTCCTGGTTGTAAAAATCAGCCACAAAAGGAGCTAATACATACACAATACAATAAATAATTAAACTTACACATAAATTGGTAACAAAAACAGTATTATAGTCTTCATCTGTATTTTTTTCATTTCTGATTAAAGAAGATGTCATTCCGCTATCGCTTAAACTTTGTCCTATGGAAATAAAAACAGTTATCATTGCAATCAATCCAAAATCAGAAGGCATGAGTAATCGGGCTAATACAATTTGAACACCAAAATTAATTATCTGAACACTAAACTGTTGTAAAAATGTCCATACAACTCCATCTTTAGCTGCTTTTATAAAACTCATTCTTGATTAATTTTTCTGCTTCTAATTAGTTTAGAGGGGTTACCTCCTATAATAGAATACTCTTGAAAATCTTTTGTAACTACACATCGTGCTCCAATAATAGTTCCTCTTCTTATTTTTCTTCCAGGTAATATGAGGACTTCTCTACCAATCCATACGTCATCTTCAATAATTGTTTGTTGTTTATCAGCATGTCCTTGTTCAGTCATTGGAATATCCGTCCTTTCAAAAGAGTGATTGGTGTCTAATATATAGCATTCAGGTCCCATCATTACATGACTTCCAATCTTAATATTACTTGGAACTTTACAATTAACACCTATTCCTGAATTATCACTAATCATTAAATCAAAGCCGCTTCCAAAATCGGCTCCCCTTTCTATGTTAACATTTTTTCCACAGTATTTAAAAATCCTCTTACAACATTGATATCGTAAATATTTTGAATATTTTCCAAAAAATAGATTTGTTGATTTAGGTAGATGTTTTAATAAAATTTTATATAAAATAAGAAAAAATAAATGTTTAAATCTTATTTTATTTTTACTCTTTCTTAGTATACTTATAATTCTCATAATTATATAAAATTGCTATTCTTCAAGTAAATTTTTTAGGGTCCATGTTTTTCAATAGAAAAAAATAAGTTTCTTGTACATACTACTGTCACCATTTCATCAGATACTGTCTTCTGAAATCACCTATTTAATCAACACTACTAATACAAGTGATATTATTTATTGTTTTCATTTTTATTTATTGATATTTTAACAACCTAAAAATGCTAATCTGTAAAATAAGTTATAAATATCTATAATCTACCATCTACTAAATCACGATCTAAACAAGCTTTAATGTCATACACCACTGCTTGATCGTTCTTAAGTTTGTTAATATCTAAGGTTAAGAACTCTTTATGTGCTACGGCTATGATGATGGTATCGTATTTAGATCCTTCGGCAAGCTCGGGATGACAAGTTAAACCGTATTCATGTAGTACTTCTTCAGGATTTGCCCAAGGGTCATATATATCAACCTTTACTCCATATTCTTCCAATTCTCTGTAAACATCAACCACTTTGGTGTTGCGTATATCGGGGCAGTTTTCTTTAAAGGTTATGCCTAAAATCAACGCGTTAGCTCCTTGCACAACCGTTCCTTTTTTAATCATTAATTTGACCACTTTTGAAGCAATAAATGCCGCTACCGAATCATTTACCCTGCGTCCAGATAAAATTACATCGGGATGATAACCCAACTGTGTGGCTTTATGTGCCAAATAATAGGGATCAACCGAGATACAGTGCCCGCCTACCAATCCGGGTTTGTATTTTAAGAAATTAAATTTGGTACCAGCTGCTTCTAACACGTCGTTGGTATCAATACCGATGCGGTCAAAAATCAACGCCAGTTCATTGACAAACGAAATATTGACATCGCGCTGTGCATTTTCAATGGCTTTAGACGCTTCGGCTACTTTGATATTTGGTGCTTTATGCGTACCAGCAGTAATGATCGTTTTATACAGTTGGTCGATTTCTTCCGCAATTTCAGGCGTAGAACCCGAGGTTACCTTTTTAATGGTGGTTAACGTATTTACTTTATCGCCCGGATTAATACGTTCAGGTGAATAACCCACGTAAAAATCAGTATTTAACGTTAAACCAGAATACTTTTCCAATACCGGCACGCAATCTTCTTCTGTACAACCCGGATACACCGTTGATTCATAAATAACAATATCACCTTTTTTCAACACCTTACCCAACATTTCAGATGCTTTTAGCAAAGGTCTTAAATCAGGTGCATTGAAGCGGTCAATGGGTGTGGGTACCGTTACAATGTATATTTGAGCCTGAGCCAACTCTTCCTGATTAAAAGAAGCTTTATAACCTTTTGCAAAGTTGGTTTCTTTTGCCGTATGAATTCCTTGATTGAGCTTTTTTAAATCAGCTTCTAAAGTGCTGTCTTTTCCTGAATTTAATTCCTGTACCCGCTCTTTGTTGATGTCAAAACCCAATACCGGGAAATATTGTGAAAATTCAATGGCTAAAGGCAATCCCACATATCCTTGACCTATTACTGCTATTTTTTTCATTAGTTGCTTTTTTTTATTACTTATTTGTTTATTTGCGTATCTACACATTTAGCTTCGCTCCGTTCGGCTCCGCCTCGGGTGCGGATTTGCTTTCTGGTTCTCGACATCTCGACTCCGCTCGATGTGACAGCTTGTCGGAAGACTCGAACTGACGAGAATCCCACAGATACACGGATCTCTATATATTTTTAATTGTATTTTATATTTTTATACCTACACGCCTCGAGATTCCTCCATTCGTTGGAATGACAAAAAACTCCTCTGTCATGTTGAGCAAAACAACGTGGAGTCGAAACATCTTGAAACTCTTCTACAATCACGATAGCTATCGGGACAAAATGACAGATTAAATCTCATCATTTAAAAACCTCCATTCAGGATTGAACTCTTTTATTAAATTTTCTTTTTTTTCTCTTCTCCAACCTTTAAGTTGCTTTTCTCTCTCAATTGCTAAAGCAATGTCTTGATAATGTTCAAAATAAATTAGATAATAACATCTATATCTTGTTGTAAAATGTTTACTTATTATTCCCGGATAGCGATGCCAGTGTAACCGTTCCTTTAAATTATTGGTCACTCCTGTATATAAAACTGTTTTAGTTATATTTGTTAGGATATAAACGTAATAATTATGTGTTCCTAATGTTTTCAACATTTCATTACTCGTGTTTTTAGTCTTTATTTCTCTGAGATTCCTCTATTCGTCAGAAAGACAAAGCTCTATGTCATGTTGAGCGGAACAACCTAGAGTCGAAATATCACTCTTTATCCACATATTTCATAAGATTCCTCGACAATCCCGATAGCTATCGGGACAGAATGACACGCTCTAGTTGGAATAATAAAACTCTTTGTCATATTGAGCGAAACAACGTGGAGTCGAAATATCTTGAGATTCTTCCTTCGTCAGAATGACAAAATTAACTATTCCCAATACTGTACACTACCAAACCTTTTGCGGTTAATTCTTTTTTGTTTAATATATTCCGCCCATCAAACACAAAGGCAGGTTTGTACATGTTGTCATATATTCTTTGCCAGTCGAAGGTTTTGAATTCGTCCCATTCAGTTAATACCGCCACGGCGTGTGATTGGTTACAAGCTTCGTACGGATCATTCACTACTTTGACCAAACGACGGTTTTCTTCGGGGCTGCGTGTACCTAAATAATCCAGGTCTTTGTAAATCTGCTCAGCTGTTACTTTTGGATCATACACCGTGATAAACGCTTCTTCATCTAACAAATGATCGGCTACGTAAATAGCAGCAGATTCACGGGTATCGTTGGTATCTTTTTTAAATGCCCACCCGAGAAAAGCAATGTTTTTACCGTTTACGGTATTGTACAACGTTTTGATGATGTTATCGGAAAATCGTTCTTTCTGATGGTCGTTCATTATAATCACCTGTTCCCAATAATCGGCTACTTTGTGCAGATTATAGCTACGGGCAATATACACCAGGTTTAAAATATCTTTTTGAAAACACGAACCGCCAAAACCAACAGATGCTTTTAGGAATTTAGAGCCAATACGGCTGTCTTTTCCAATAGCGAATGCTACCTCGTTTACATCTGCACCGGTAGCTTCACACAATTCAGAAATGGCATTGATGCTTGAAACCCTTTGTGCCAAAAAGGCGTTGGCTACTAACTTAGACAATTCTGAAGACCACAAGTTGGTGGTAATGATGTTTTCTTGCGGTATCCAAGCAGCGTAAATATCCACCAATGCCTGAATAGCTTCTTGATGCTCCCCACCGATCAACACCCTGTCTGGATTTTGCAGGTCTTGAACTGCCGTTCCTTCCGCTAAAAACTCGGGATTTGACAATATATGAAAATTTACTCCGTTACCGGTGTTGTGCAAAATGCTTTTCAACGCTTCTGCCGTACGAACGGGAAGCGTAGATTTTTCTACCACAATTTTATCGCTGGTGGCAACAGCGGCAATCTGGCGGGCACATAATTCAATAAACTTTAAATCGGCTGCCTGACCTTTTCCTTTCCCATAGGTTTTCGTCGGAGTATTTACCGAAATAAAGATCATATCTGCCTGATCGATCGCCTGCTCCACGTCGGTAGAAAAAAACAGGTTTCTGCCACGGGCTTCAGCTACTACGGCATCCAATCCCGGTTCATAAACCGGTAATTTAGACAGATCGCTGTCGTTCCAGGCAGCAATACGCTCGGTATTCAAATCGACCACCGTTACATTAATTCCCGGATTTTTTTGTGCGATGACCGACATCGTTGGCCCACCTACATAACCCGCACCGATACAGGTGATATTTTTGATTGGTTTCATTCTTTTTTTATCTTTTATAGCGTATTTAACTTCGTTCCGTTCGACTTCTTCTCGGGTGCGTATTTGCTTATTTAGTTTCACTCCGTTCGACTTCGTCTCGGGTGCGAATTTGCCTATTTAGCTTCGCTCCGTTCGGCTTTGCCTCGGGTGCTGTTCTCGATAGCCTGTCTTGAGCTTGCCGAAAGGCTTCACTACTCGAACTGACGGGGGAGCACCAAACATCCTTCACCCGACATTTGACAAAGGCTTATTTAACTTCGTTCCGTTCGACTTCGTCTCGGGTGCGTATCTCCCTATTTGTGTATCTGCGATGACCTGACGGCAAATTTATATTTTTTCAACTTTTAAACCTACAATAGTTTCGCTTTTTCCGTTTTCTTTCTCGGCGACTTCTTTGCGCAAACCGGAACTGGAGAAGCGATGGTCGCGGGTATTGTAATACAGCTCAATGCCTTTTTCTTCGCAATAGGTTCTGCCGGTAAAGTTTTTTTCTTTGTATTCATCGCCCAAAATACGGACGTCGATCTTGAACGACCGCAGAATGTCTTCCAGATCTTGTTCGGTAGCGTACGGTACTACTTCATCTACAAACGTACAGGCTTTTAACTGTATGTAACGTTCTACTACTGATTGTACAGGACGGTTTTTTTCTGGTCGGTCTAACGTGGGATCGGTCTGCAAACCGCAAATTAAATAATCGCACTGCCGTTTGGCTTCTTCAAGCATTTTAATGTGCCCGGCATGTAACAAATCAAAGGCACTGAAGGTTATTCCTATTTTCATTTTCTAGCATTTTAAATTTTCTAAGTAGTTTTTCTTCATTTTTGTTAAATCTTCTTTTATAAAACAACATCCAGATATGCTGTATTTATTCATTGCTTTTTGAAAACGCAAGCGAAATTCGATCACTTCAAATCTTTGATCTTTTTCTAATTGTTGATAAAAATCTAAGAATTCTGTTTTCATATTTTTTGATATTCTTATTTTGCGTCCCGATAGCTATCGGGATTGTTTATTCGCGAATCTGTTTATTTGCTTATTAGCTTCGCTCCGTTCCGCTTTGCCTCGGGTACTGTTCTCGATATGTTTCACTACTCGAACTGACGGGGGAGCACCAAACATCCTTCATACAACATCTAACAAGGCTTATTCGCTCATTTTCAAATTGACTCATTTTCACATTAACCAATTGTCTCATTGTATTTTACATTCAAACGCCCAAGCGGTTTTCAAGGATGTTTCTAACGGAGTATTTGGCTCCCAATTTAGCTCTCTTTTTGCCAATGAATAATCGGCATACGCTTCTTGTATATCGCCTGCCCTACGATCTTTAATGTCGTAAGGAATGTTTAAATGGTTAGCTCTTTCAAAAGTCTGGATCATTTCTAAAACCGTGGTACCTGTACCAGAACCCAAATTAAAAAACTCTAAGGCATTTTTGTTTTCTTTAGTCAACAAACGGTTTAACGCTTTTACGTGTGCATCTGCCAGATCATTTACATCAATATAATCGCGAATGGCCGTGCCGTCACGGGTTTCATAATCGTTTCCAAACACCCCCAGGCTTTCACGGATACCTGCAGCTGTTTGTGTGATATACGGAATTAAGTTATTTGGAATACCGTTTGGCAATTCACCAATTAATGCAGACGAATGAGCCCCCACCGGATTGAAATACCGTAAGGCAATGGCATTTTTTTGAGTGGCTGAAACAAAATCAGAGATAATTTCCTCTCCCATGGCTTTGGTTTTACCATACGGAGCTTCCGCACGTTTTAGCGGGGTGTTTTCATGAATCGGCATGTGATCTGCCTGACCATACACGGTGCATGAAGAGGAAAAAATAAAATGATCAACATCATATCTTTCCATAGCTTCTAATACATTAATCAAACCGGACAGATTATTGCGGTAATACATCAACGGTTTTTTTACCGACTCGCCCACTGATTTGTACGCTGCAAAGTGAATAATTCCATCTACTTTATTATCACTAAAAAATTGGTCGACAGCTTCCGTATTTTTTAAATCAATAGGATAAAATTCGGGCTTTACATTCGTGATTTTTGTAATGTTCTCTAATACTGAAATTTGGGTATTAGACAAATCATCCACAATCACCACTTTGTAGCCTGCCTGCTGCAGAGCCACTACGGTGTGTGAACCAATATATCCTAATCCTCCTGTTACAAGTATTTTTTTTGTTTGTTTCATGTTGCTTTTTGCCTATTAACTTCTCCCGGATTGTATTATCTAAATACAATTTTCACAGTTTCCTGGGATTTTATTCCAGTTTAAACATAATTTTATCAATCAAAGATTCACCTGACACCCATCATCTTCATTCAGGATGGACTTGTTTTTGTTACTGTTCTCGACGCAGCTCGAACTGACGGAGATTCGCCCAACATCTTTCATCCGACACCTTTCACCCAGAAAAGGCTTTTTTTATTACTGTTCTCGACTTCTCCCGATAGGGATCGGAACGAACCCTATCCGCTAATTGGCTCATTCCCCAAACAACACAATGCCATTTTTGTCTTTTTCGTTGTAATAAAAAATTACTTTGCGTTTGATAACATCTTCAATTTTAGGAATGATACTTTGTGTATATTCCGTATTGATGTTTTTTCCTGTTATATTGATTTCAATCGTACCACTATCAATACCTTTTGCATAATCGCCTAACAATTCCATTTTTTCTACGGTCCCCATACGATCCAATACCTGTGTAACGATCAAATCTAAACCCAGATACTTGTGCACCACCTGCTGCAACAAAGAAAACATGGGGTGCCGTGTGTTGGCGCGATAGGCTATTTTGTTGCTTACCTCTTTTTTTTCGAGATAACCTGCTTCTGACAAATGGTTCAGTTCTTTGCGAATGGCATTCGTCGATTCGTTAAACTCATTCGCCAAACCACGTAAATGTCCTGAATTGGCAGAGGTTGTAAAAAACTTTACCAATAGTTTGATACGTGTTTTTGAGGTGATTAATGAATCTAACATTTTAGTGTGTTTCTAATATGAGCAGTAAATGTACTCATTTTTGATATAAATGCAAACCAAGAGCAGAAAATTTACAATTTGTTAATTGAATAAAGATGGATAAAAAGCAATAAAGCACAATTATTTCATAGAAAATCTCTGTTTTTGCCACAGATGCACGAATTAAACTATTAAAACGAAAAATAATAAACCACATAGAAACATAGTATTGAAGGAGATTTATTAAACTATATGGTTAAATTTTGCCACAGATGAACGGATTTTAAAGGATTAAAACAAGTGTATTTCAAGGGTAAAATTGACCAACCATCCGTTAGTAAAAGACTGAAAGGTTTTATATCGAGAACTTTTAGTACAAACCACTGAATACTACATAAACCCGCAGTGCATTATGCAAAAAATGCAATTTACTGAAAATTAATACCGTATAAAAATAAAAACTCCGCAGGAGTCAACTATTTGTAACCCCCAATGAAATTCGAGGAAACGAAATGAACGGACTATTTTAAATTTCAGTTAATTAAATTATTATTTCTAATACGACTGAGAATAGTGAAATTTTTAGCATACATTTACTATTTAAAAATGATATGAAAATGAAAATATTTAATTTCTGGAAACGTAAAAAACAGAAAAAAAACATCACAACTCCTTCTCTTAATACCTTACTAAAAGAGGTTCCCAAGACTTTACAGCAATATGTTGAAAGTAAAAACAATGCAGAACAAATGGTAATCAATCTCTTTTTTTATGCTGAAACCTATAAAACGGGACAGAAATTTGCGGAGAAACTGGAAAAAACTGCATTTGCTCTTACACAGTACAAAAATGCATCCGGCATTTATGAAATCAGCTGTACCTCGCCTACTTTGTCTGCCACAGCCGGAAACCTTAACAGCTATTTAAAAAGCATGTACGAGATGGCAACGCAATGGAAATGCTATTTAACCGGATGGACTCCTGCGCATAAAGAACATAGCAGCGACCAATAATAGATAACTTTTTACCCTATTTAGTCATTACCTCCGTTCAGTTAGTTTTACCCCTTATCGCAGATGTATCAGTTAACGAACACCTTGAATTCTTATTACAATCGGTCTTGATACTGCCAATACCATTTTACGGCTTCTTTTAAACCGTCTTTAAGTGTGTGCGACGGACAATAACCTAGTAATCGTTTGGCTTTGTCAACAGACGCCAACGAATGTGGAATGTCTCCTAACCTATCAGGTCCGTATTTGACGTCGATATTCCGGATTTCAGGATCATACGTTGTCAAAAGTTCTTTTAAAAGGGTTATCAACTGGTTTAGGCTGGTACGGTCGCCCACCGCTGTATTATATACCTGGTTTAAAGCTTCAGGGTTTTCTGTCAACAATGCACGTTCGTTCATTTGGATCACATTATCGATATAGGTAAAATCGCGTGAATTTTCTCCGGTACCGTTAATCACCGGATTTTGATGTTGAATAAGCTGTTTGGTAAACAACGGAATAGCAGCTGCATAAGCACTTTGCGTATCTTGACGGCGACCAAACACATTAAAATAACGCAAGCCAATGATTTCCATACCGTATGTTTTGGCAAAAACATCAGCATATAATTCATTTACATATTTGCTTACAGCATAAGGAGACAGCGGTTTACCAATATGCTCTTCTACTTTTGGTAAATTTTCTGAATCGCCGTAAGTTGATGAACTGGCAGCGTAAACCAAACGTTTAATACCTTCATCGCGAACAGCTACCAATAGGTTTAAAAACCCAGATACATTTACCTCATTAGTAGTGATAGGGTTGTTAATTGAGCGGGGAATGGAACCTAACGCTGCCTGATGCAGTACATAATGCATTCCCTTAACTGCTTTTTGGCACGTTTCCAAATCACGAATATCACCTTCTACTAATTCAAAATTGCTATTAGTTAAAAAACTTTCTATGTTATGTCTGTATCCGGTAGAAAAATTATCCAAACAACGGACAAAATAACCTTTGCTCAAAAAATACTCTGTTAAATTAGAACCTATAAAACCAGCTCCGCCAGTGATCACTATTTTTTTCATTCGTTATTTTTTGTTATTTACCTGTTTATTTGCAGATTCGCTAATGCGTCTGTTCGCTTTTCTCCGCTCCGATCTGGTTAATTATGGTACTTATCGGTACTATGGCCTATTACCTTAAATGTTTTTTGTTTTAAAACTAATCAAAAGTAACAGTACCAGCGTAATGAATCCGTTGATGATGATTAATTCGTTATCAAAAACATATCCATTGAATAAAGCTGCCGACTGATTGCTTAAATAAAGCGTGATAAAGGGAGATGCCAAACAGATCAACGGCACCCATTTATCATGTACTTTTCTGTTTTTAAAGAACATTCCAAAGGTAAATAAACCTAATAAGGGGCCGTAGGTGTACGATGCAATTTTAAAAATCATGCTTACCACAGACGCATCGTTCATGGCATTAAACACCACGATGACTCCAAACATAATAAAACAGAAAATTAAATGGATTATTTTTCGGGTTGTTACATTTTTCGGGTTTTTTGCATTTTCGGGCTTATCCATTCCTAAAAAATCAATACAAAAAGATGTTGTTAGCGCCGTTAAGGCAGAATCGGTGGTTGCAAAAGTAGCAGCAATCAATCCCAATAAAAACACAACTGCCGGAAACAACGCTAAATGATGAAAAGCAATTTCGGGGAATAATAAATCGGTCCGGGGTTTTCCTGTAACAAAATCCAAAGGCACTTCTACTCCATTTGCATCAGCATAAATATAAAGCAAAGCGCCAACGCCCAAGAAAAAAATGTTAATCAACACAAAAATTCCGGTAAAAGTGAACATGTTTTTTTGTGCATCTTTAATATTGGAACAACTCAGGTTTTTCTGCATTAAATCCTGATCTAACCCTGTCATTGCAATGGTTACAAACATTCCGCCTAAAAACTGCTTAATGAAATGGAAACGGTTTCCTACGAAATCTTCCCAAAAGAAAATCTTGCTGTAACTGCTGTTTTTAACGGTTTCAAAAGCTTCTATGGCATTTAAATCTAAACTGTGACAAATAAAAACAATGGTTAAGATAACAGAGCTAACCAGGAAAAAAGTTTGTAATGTGTCTGTAATAATGATTGCTTTTAATCCCGATTTATACGTGTAAGCGTAGATCAATGCCAGTGAAATCAGGCCGGTTACAGCAAACGGGATACCAAACGCATCGAACACAAAGCGTTGAAAAACAATAACGACCAGATACAATCGAAAGGCCGAACCAATGGTTCTACTGACTAAAAATATGGCGGCAGCGGTTTTGTAGCTGTAAAACCCCAATCGTTTTTCGAAATATTCGTAAATCGAAACCAAATTCAATCGGTAATACAAAGGTAAAAGAACGGTTGCGGTAACAATGAACCCTACAGCATTGCCCAAAACAAACTGAAAATATTTAAACTGTTCACCACCCGGAGATCCAACTTCGCCCGGAACTGAAATGAATGTTACACCTGAAAGTGCCGTACCAATCATACCAAAAGCAACCAGATACCATTTTGCATTTTTATTGGCAGAGAAAAAAGCGGCATTGCTACTGTCTTTCCGACTTACAAGATGAGAAATACCAATAAGAACACCGAAATAAATAATTAAAATAGTTAAAATTACAGTGGGAGTCATTTCTTTAAATTTTCTCAAAAGTAACCATTTTATCGGAGTAGTTTAGAAAGCATTTGTGTTTTTTGAATAGATTTTGATTAAATTTGTCGAATGGATTTTCCTTCAAAACTATTAGAAAACGCCGTAAACGAAATGGCCCAACTGCCGGGCATTGGCAAACGTACCGCATTGCGGTTGGTTTTACACTTATTGCGCCAACCCATTGAACAAACAACAAGCTTAACAACTGCTTTAGATTTGTTGCGTACCGAAATTAAGTATTGCAGAAGTTGTTATGCCCTATCGGATACGCATTTGTGTGAAATTTGTGAAAAACCGTCGCGCGATCATTCTATAATTTGTGTGGTGGAAGATGTACGCGATGTAATGGCATTAGAAAACACCCAGCTTTACAAGGGAATTTATCATGTTTTAGGGGGGAAAATTTCTCCAATTGACGGTATTGGTCCCAGCCAGTTAAATATTCAACCGTTAATAGAAAAAGTTAAAAACGGAGGCGTTAATGAAATTATTTTTGCGTTGAGTTCTACCATGGAAGGCGATACCACCAACTTTTATATTTACAAACAGATTAAAGATTACGAAATCATTACATCGACCATTGCACGCGGAATTGCCGTGGGCGACGAACTGCAATATGCCGATGAAGTTACGTTAGGACGCAGTTTGATTCACCGTGTACCGTTTGAAACAAGTTTGAAGGTTTAGAATAGTATTATTTATATTTTTCTCTTGATTTTATATCACTATCCAAAATTTCAACAGCTTTAACTTCATCTTTTCTTATTTCTTCTAAACTAAAATTAGGATCGTTTGTTTCAACAGAAATTAATTCTTTACCTTTAAAATAAGCTGTTGTTTTATAAGCGTATTTTTTATTTTCAACTTCCTTAACATATTTTACAAGTTGGTTATCCTTGAAATACAAGCTAAAATACAAATCTTCGTATTTTCTTTTATTTAGGTAATTATCTCCATACCAATAATTAAAATACTGGTGGTTATCTTCATTCCAAGCAGTATATTCACTGAATCCACCAATAGTTCTTCGAAACAGTTTAAATTTCTTTTTTGTCATTAAACCGCTTGCTTGTATATCGTATAGTTCAGAATTCAAACTATCTTGTTCATAATCATGAATATATTTTTCGATTGATTGAATATATGAAACAACATCTTCTTGAGAATAAATAGAATTACTCAAAAAAAATGACATCAAAAATAAAAGTGTTTTCATTTATTGATATTTTTAAAGTAGCTATAAACAAAAATTAATTGGAATGAAAAATTAAGCTTTTTCAAAATACAAATGATAATGCAATCTACACCCCGGATTAAAATCAGATGAACAAGAAGTACATTTATTACCGCTATTTAAATACTCTGCAATCGTTAATTCGTGTTTGCAAACTCCACAAAGAATTGCTTTCTGGTCTTGTTCGGTTACACTCCAAACCTGTGGTGTATGTATTTCGGCTGCCTGATGACATTTATAACAAGGATAATATTTTTTACAGCACTTAAACTTTATCGCAATAATATCTACTTGTGAATGATAATGTGTGCAACGCGTTTGGTCATCAACAGTTTGTCCGTAAACTTTTATATTTTCCTGTGTATTATTTGTGGTTAGTACTGCTTCTTGCTTTGTTTTATTGCATGATACTGTTGAAAACAATACACAAATAGCAAATATGATTTTATACATGATTTTTTTAATTTCAAAGATAAACGAAATTTTAAGTGTTCATAATTAAGAAAAATAATATATTTAAAATCTAAAACTTTACTTATGAAAAAATACATTTTAATTGCATGTTTAGCATTTACACTAACTTCTTGTAAAAAAGATGCTTCTTTTTCAAAAGAAGAAGTCTCTGTAGTTGAAATGCAGTCTCCCGAACCACAGCCTGCTAACAATCATGATGTTTCTCAAAACTCTGAGCAAAAAATAATTAAAAATGGTAAACTTAGGTTTGAAACTGCCGATTTTGAAAAAACTGCAGATAAAATTTACACTGCAGTAAAGAAATACAAAGCTCAAATTCAATCAGATAACGAGGGAAAAGATTACAATTCAATTACGCGCAATATTGTTATTAGGGTTTCAAATGAAAATTTCGAAAATATATTAAATGATATAAGTTCCGGTATTTCTTATTTCGATCAAAAAGAAATTTCTTCTGAAGATGTTACAGAACAATTTATAGACCTTGAAGCTAGGTTAAAAGCAAAAAAAGAATTAGAAAATCGTTACCTTGATTTATTAAAAAAAGCAAACAAGATTTCCGAAATATTAGAAATTGAAAAAGAATTAGTTGCCATAAGAGAAGAAATAGAATCAAAACAGGGACAACTTAATTACCTACAAAACCGAGTGTCTATGAGTACACTTGAAATAACTTTTTACAAACATACAACCGAAACAGGCGTAACGGTATCGTATGGTTCAAAAATGTGGAATTCCATTAAAGGCGGTGTAAGCTGGATACCCGGTTTCTTTTTAGGCTTGCTTTATATTTGGCCTTTATTGTTAATTGCCTCTTTAGTGTTTTATTATCTTCGTAAAAGAAAAAAGAACTTAAAAAACTAACAATAAAAAATCCTGACTTGAGTTTTATTATTAAGTTTTTTATTTACAGTAACTTGAAAATTATGTAAGATTTTTGAAATATTATTTTCAACTATTTTATACCCACAAGATCAAAAAAAGATCTTGTAGGATAAACGACTTTAAAAACTCTGTCAGGGTTGACTTGTTTATTTGTATAAAGTATTATATTTTCTTATGATTGATAATACTTCTTCATCTTCTAAATTCTTATTATCTAATTTTTCCTGGAGATAAGGTTGATCCTTCATAAAATCTATTAGCTTTTCTCTCAATTTCTTTTGTGAATTAAAGCCTGATAGAGCTACTATTTCTCCATCTTTTTCCAAAAAACGAACGGCGTTTCTGGAACTATTAAGAACACCTGTTAATTGAATGTTTAAATAAAGATTAATTTTTCCGGAAATAACAACTTCAGATAAGTTTTTCATTTTTAAAAGCGAATCATACGTATATCTTCTAAGCTTACCTTGCTTATCTGTAAATTCTAAATATTTAATTTCTTTTGATTTTCTATTTATGCGTTTTCCGTTTTCAAAAAACCAAACTTTTCCGGCAGCGTAGGAACTGGCTACGTCAAAATTCAACCCAAAAGGATAGGCATTTTTTACATTTACCATTAAGGTATCTGTTGGCATACTATGCAAAACAAGTTTTGCTCTATCTCCTTTTTCGTTTGCTTTTTGTGAATAGGACGGAATTATACTTGTAGAAAGTAAAAAAAGAATTAGAAAGTTTCTCATAAATATAAATACTAAAAAAGTTTTATAAAATCCGTTCTGAAACGTAATCTAATTTTACGGTAGGGTATTTACTTTGCGTCATTTGAATAGAAAATTCAGAATCTGCCAAGAAAACCAATTGCCCTGATTTATCTTTTGCCAAGAATTTTTGTTTTACGCGTTTAAACTCGGCAAACTCTTCGTTCTTAACATCTTCCGGGCGTACCCAGCACGCTTTGAACGCCGGAAAGTTCTCGTAAGTACATTTTGCACCGTATTCGTGTTCCAATCGGTATTGAATAACTTCGTACTGAAGTGCTCCTACGGTTCCAATAATTTTGCGTCCGTTTAATTCTAATGTAAACAACTGTGCCACACCTTCATCCATTAACTGGTCTATTCCTTTTTCCAATTGTTTCGATTTCATTGGATCGGCATTGTTCACATAGCGGAAATGTTCCGGAGAAAACGATGGAATCCCTTTAAAATTCATTAATTCGCCTTCGGTCAATGTATCGCCAATCTTGAAATTTCCGGTATCGTGTAATCCAACAATATCACCGGCATACGAAATATCGACAATTTCTTTTTTCTCTGCAAAAAAGGCATTCGGACTTGAAAATTTTAAATTTTTGCCCAAACGAACGTGCATATAGGGTTTGTTACGTTCAAAAGTTCCCGAAACAATTTTTATGAATGCCAAGCGGTCGCGATGTTTAGGATCCATATTTGCGTGAATTTTAAATACGAAACCTGCAAATTTATTTTCATCGGGCTGTACCAATCGTGTGTCGGATTCTTTTGCACGTGGGGACGGCGCAATTTCTATAAAACAATCTAACAATTCGCGAACGCCGAAATTATTCAAAGCAGAGCCAAAAAACACTGGTTGCAAATCACCATTAATATAAGCCTCCCGGTCAAAATCAGGATAAACCTCGGCTACCAATTCCAGTTCTTCACGTAATTTATTGGCTGGTTTTTCCCCTACTAATTTATCTAAGGCTTCGTCTTCTAAATTATCAACCGTTACCACGTCTTCAATGTTTTTGCGGCTGTCTTCAGAAAACAGGTTGATGTTTTTTTCCCAGATATTGTAAATCCCCTGAAAATCGTATCCCATACCAATCGGGAAAGACAAAGGTGTTACTTTCAAACCTAACTTTTGTTCTACTTCATCTAACAGATCAAATGCGTCTTTTCCTTCGCGGTCTAATTTATTGATGAACACAATCATGGGAATATTGCGCATTCTACACACTTCAACCAATTTTTCTGTTTGCTCCTCTACCCCTTTTGCCACGTCGATGACTACAATAACCGAATCCACGGCGGTAAGCGTTCTAAAGGTATCTTCGGCAAAATCTTTGTGTCCGGGTGTATCTAAAATGTTTATTTTTTTATCTTTATAGTTAAACGCAAGCACCGAAGTTGCTACCGAAATTCCTCTTTGACGTTCAATTTCCATAAAGTCAGACGTAGCACCTTTTTTGATTTTATTGCTTTTTACCGCACCTGCTTCCTGAATGGCACCACCAAACAAAAGCAGTTTTTCGGTTAAAGTGGTTTTACCTGCATCGGGATGCGCAATAACCCCAAAGGTTCTTCTGCGTAAAATTTCGTCTTTAAAACTCATTCTTATTTCTTTAAAGTTGCAAAAATAGGATTTTATTGTGGTATATACCGAAAGTTCTTATTAAAAATACACCAACTCAAAAAAACAAAAGGTTTAACTGAATGATCAGTTAAACCTTTTTAAGTAGCTTCAGTTTTTACAACTATTTTCTTGCAATAACCTTTTTTGCTTTTTCAATAATTGATTGGGCGTTTAAACCATATTTTTCCATTAAAGCTTCTGGTGTACCCGATTCTCCGAACACATCGTTTACCGCAACGAATTCTTGAGGTGTGGGTTTGTTTAAGGCTAAAACACCTGAAACGCTTTCTCCTAAACCTCCTAAATAATTGTGTTCTTCGGCAGTTACAATGCAACCTGTTTTAGCAACCGATTTTAGAATAGCATCGGCATCTAACGGTTTAATGGTGTGGATATTGATTACTTCGGCAGAAATACCTTCTTTTTCTAATGCTTCTGCGGCTTGTAATGCTTCCCAAACCAAATGTCCTGTTGCAACAATGGTTACATCGGTTCCTTCTGAAAGCACAATGGCTTTTCCAATTTCAAAAGGCATGTCTTCAGGAATGAAATTAGGAACCACCGGGCGACCAAAACGTAGGTAAACCGGACCGTTATAATCGGCAATTGCCAATGTAGCCGCTTTTGTCTGGTTGTAATCACACGTGTTGATTACGGTTATTCCGGGTAACATTTTCATTAAACCAATATCTTCTAAAATTTGGTGTGTGGCACCGTCTTCTCCTAAAGTTAATCCGGCATGCGAAGCACAAATTTTTACATTTTTTTCTGAATAGGCTACCGATTGACGAATTTGGTCATATACCCTACCTGTTGAAAAGTTGGCAAATGTTCCTGTAAACGGAATTTTTCCGCCAATGGTCATTCCGGCTGCCAAACCAATCATGTTGGCTTCGGCAATACCTACCTGAAAAAAACGCTCGGGATGATTCTTTTTAAAATCGTCCATTTTTAATGAACCAATTAAATCGGCACACAAGGCAACCACGTTTTCGTTTTTCTGACCTAATTCTGTTAATCCTGCCCCAAAACCAGAGCGGGTATCTTTACTGCCTAAGTTTGTATATTTTTTCATTTTAGTCTAAACTCTTTAAAAATTCTAAAAGTAATTTCTGGTCTTTTTTTGATAAGGAATCTCTTAATTTTTCGATTTCTAAATAACTTTTACGCATGCTGTTAATTGTTCCGGTATAATCAACATACCCGCCGTTATTGTAAAGGTACAAATCACAAATTTGACCGGTTAAGTTATATACGTGTTTCTGTAATTCGGTATTTTGAAACTCCGGAATTTTATTTTTTAAACCTTCACAATAGTCAGGTGCGTTTTCTTTTAAGCTTTCTGCTTCTAAAATATCATAAGCTAAAGAAACCTCATCAACAGAAATGTTATTGTATGCAGGTTCATATTTCGCGTAATACGAATAATCGTAATCTGTTGCAATAGTGGCAGTATCGGCGGTGGCAAAATCGGTTGCGTTCCAATCTCCGGTTACTGTTTCTTGTGCTACATCTGGTTTAAAGGTTCCTGCTGCTTTAATGTTTGTGTTAAAGAAATCGGTTAATTGCTTTTTTTCATCTTTGGTAATCATCTTGGTTGAAGACAAGCTTTTAACCATACTTTTTGACAGGTCTTTATAAAGTTTCAATACCTGATTCCTTGTAAATGTTCCCCCTGAATTATATTCTTTCGTATCGTACAAACTACTTGATGTTACCGAATAAACAGGAGAAATGTAATTATACAGTTTGTAATTATCAAACCCCGCACCATCGTATCCGTAAGTATATAAAGGATCCTGGTACATGTTATTACTATCTGCATAATCATAAGCAGCTTCGGTTACCGCATCGGCTGCTTCAATGGCGTAATCTTCAACGGGTCTGTTTCGATATTCTTCAATATCTGCAAGCATCTTGTTGGTATCGAGATCCAAAGTTAAATCGGTATTTTCAACTGATTTATAAACCAATTTGTAAGAATCTGCATTAGGTTCTACCGATAAGATCAATCCTTTAATCCTTGCATCGGGAAAAACAGACGAAGCATTATCTATTTTATTGTTTTCATCGATACAAAAACAAAAATCATAACTTTCTTTATTTTCCGGATCAGATAAAACGGCATAATATTGACAACTTGATCCGTTAAATGTGCCCTTTTTGTCTAATTTAGCAACTGTTTGCTGATTAGAAACAATTTTAAAAGCACTTGGTGCACTATAATTGATCGTTTTAGATATTCCGTTAATTGTAAACGGAATCATTTGATTGTTTTTTATATAAAAATTGGATTCTCCGCTGTAACTATAAAGCGATTGGTCGTTATAATAAAATGACAGCACGCTTTCTTTACCATTTGCAGACAAGTAATGATCGTAAGTTACTTTATCGTACTCACTTTGATCGTATCCTTGAAGATCATTTTCTGAAACTTCGATTTTATACGTTATTTTTTTTGTAAATTCAGCGTCATTTTTGGTTTGTGCAAATGCAGAAATTGATACAATACTGATTGCCGTTAAAAAGATTTTTTTCATAGCTATACCCCCAATTAATAATCGCCTAAAGTCATTAAATTTTGATATAACGCATTTTCTAACTGCTCATTATTTGGTGCTTTACCGTGCCAAGCATGCGTATTCATCATAAAATCTACCCCATTACCCATTTCGGTATGCAATAAAACCATTACCGGTTTTTGGTTTCCTGTTTTCGCTTTCGCAGCAGTTAAACCTTCTATCACGGCTTCGATATCGTTACCTTTTTCAATACTTAAAACATCCCAGCCAAACGCTTCGAATTTAGATTTAAGACTGCCCATATTTAAAACCTCATCGGTAGGTCCGTCAATTTGTTTACCGTTTAAATCAACTGTGGCAATTACGTTATCTACTTTATTGGCAGCTGCATACATCAACGCTTCCCAGTTTTGACCTTCCTGTAATTCACCATCACCTAAAAGTACATAAACCAGTTTATCATCGCTGTTTAATTTTTTAGCTTGTGCCGCACCCAAAGAAACCGACAATCCTTGCCCTAATGATCCTGAAGCCATACGAACACCTGGTAAATGACTGTGTGTGGTTGGATGACCCTGCAAACGGCTGTTAATTTTTCTGAAAGTAGCTAATTCGCTTACCGGAAAATAACCGCTGCGTGCCAATACGCTGTAAAAAACCGGAGAAATGTGTCCGTTTGACAAAAAGAAGACGTCTTCGTTTTTCCCGTCCATTTCAAACGTATCTTTTCTGTCCATAAGCACCTGATACAGTGCTACAAAATATTCTGCACAGCCTAAAGATCCCCCAGGGTGACCCGAATTTACGGCGTGTACCATACGTAAAACATCTCTTCTAACCTGTGTTACCAAGTCTTGTAATTGTTGTGTGTTAGGTTTCATTTATAAGTACATAAAATTTACCTTACAAAGATAGTTTTTTTAAAAGATTGCACATAAAAACTTACTACTTTTGTTGTTCAATAAATTTTAGCGTTTCGCACCTTTTGTCAATGAACAGTTTAAAAGCTTACTGGAAAAATTATATCAGCGCCTATCACGGTTTGTCTAATGCCACCTGGCTGCTGGCTTTGGTTATGTTTATTAATCAGAGCGGGTCTATGGTATTGCCCTTTCTGGGTGTTTATATGACAACCGTTTTAGATTTTTCTTTAGAAAATGCCGGCATTGTTTTAAGTACTTTTGGTGTGGGGTCTATTTTAGGATCGCTTATTGGCGGCTGGCTTACCGATAAATTCGGCTCGTTTAAAATTCAGGCATTCAGCTTGTTTTTAAGTATTCCGTTTTATTTGATTGTTCCGTTTTTTAAAACATTTGAGACGTTGTGCATTGCCATATTTTTCCTGAGTTTTATTAAAGAATTGTTTCGTCCGGCAAACAGTGCATCGGTTTCTTACTATGCCAAACCCGAGAATTTAACGAGGGCTTTTTCATTAAACCGTATGGCGTTAAATCTGGGATATTCTATTGGTCCGGCAATTGGCGGTTTTTTGGCAGCGGTTTCATACAGCTTCTTGTTTTATACCAATGCCCTAATGTCTTTTGCCGCCGGAATTTTATTTATTATTTATTTTAAAAACAGAAAAGGTCATGCGCCTGAAAAAATAATTGCTGATAAATCAGAACAAATCGCCAAAACAAAATCTGCCTATGCCGACAGTAAATTTTTATTGTTCAGCCTGTTCATTGCCATTTACGCTTTTTGTTTCTTTCAGATTTTGAACACTTTACCCCTTTTTTATAAAAAAGTTGCTTTAATGAATGAAAAAGAGATAGGTCTGCTTATGGCATTTAACGGAATTGTTGTTTTTGTATTAGAAATGGCATTGGTACATTTTGCTGAAAAGAAATTTACGCTGTCAACAAATATGGTTATCGGCAGTTTGTTTTGCGGCACATCTTTTTTAATTTTGATGCCTTCGCACATGGTAGCGATACTGTATTTGTCGATTTTTTTAATTTCGATTTCCGAAATTCTGGTTATGCCTTTTGCATCTACCGTAGCGGTTAACCGTTCGCTGCCTGCCAACCGTGGATCGTATATGGGTTTAAACGGCATATCGTTTTCAGCAGCATTTGTTACATCGCCTTTAATAGGAACATATATTGCAGAAAATTTTGGTTTTACCAACCTCTGGATTTTTAACTGCCTGATGATCGCTGTGGCAAGCATTGGTTTTTATATCGTTATGAAAAAAATGTAAGTTATGAATGTATTTAAAGCACAAGATTTAGCTATTGGGTATAAGGATAAAACACTGTTCAGCAATTTGAATTTTGAATTAAGAACGGGCATTTTAACTTCGTTATTAGGAAGTAACGGAATTGGAAAATCGACTTTGTTAAAATCGATTTCTGGGTTATTGGATAAAAAATCGGGACAGCTTTTTGTTGATGATAAAAATACCGATGCGTTGTCTTTCGCAGAATTTGCAAAAATAATAAGCGTGGTTCTTACGAATGAAAATGTGAATAAGGAACTTACAGTGTACGAACTGGTAAAACTGGGCAGACAACCTTATACCAACTGGTTAGATCAACTAACGCCACAAGATGAAATTTTGATCGACAAAACATTGATCGACTGTGAAATTACCGATTTAAAAGAACGGAAATTATCGCAACTAAGCGACGGACAACTGCAACGAACTTTTATTGCACGCGCAGTGGTTCAGGATACGCCGTTTATTTTTTTAGACGAACCTTCCACCCATTTAGATTTGTATCACAAAGTCCGTTTGTTTAAACTGTTGAAAAAGCTATGTATTGAAAACAATAAATGCATCTTGTTTTCTACCCACGATTTAGATTTGGCATTGCAGTTAAGCGATGAAATTATGCTGTTAAAAGACAACCATTTTTATCACAATACAACAGAAAACCTAATTAACAGGGGCGTTTTTGACCGCTTTTTTGATACCGATGATATCGTTTTTGATAAAGAACGAAAACAGTTTTTGATACTGTAATTTTTTCTGCCACAAATGCACGGATATTTGTCTACAATTAAAATCGTATCAAAGTAAAAAACATTTGGTATTCGTCGGTTCGAGTTTGTCGAGAACTCATAAACATTAACTTCTCGATACAACACTTCACTCCGCTATGTTACTCGAAGTGACGCAATAAAACCTACAAATTACTATTATGTTTTTTATTGAGTGAAACATTAGCAACCGTCCACTCTACTTTTTCTTCAAACGGATGCTGTCTTACCGGGCAATCGGTTTTTGTACATATTTTGCAAGAGTATTCTTTGCAGGCATCTAAATGCACAAACAGCTCAATACGGTCACCAAAATGATTTTTTACAGCATCTTCCAAAGCATCAACTTCTTTGTGACCTTCTTCTATATTAAAATACCAGGGAACCGTCATGTGACAATCGAAATGCAGGGTACTTCCGTATTTGATAATCCGTAAATTGTGCAGGTCAATCCAGTTGGGCCTGCGTTCTTCGTTTAAAAAATCCACAACTTCTTTTAACAGCAATTCATCGGTTTCATCCATAATTCCCGAAATCGATTCGCGAACAATCTTGTATCCGGTATAAATGATGAATCCTGCAAAAATTAAAGCGGTAACACTATCAATCCAGGCAATTTTGGTAAAATATAGAATGATTAATCCAATGATGATCCCAATGGTAGAATACGTATCGGTTTGCAAATGTTTTCCGCTTGCAATCAACGCCAAAGAGTTGTTTTTTTTACCTTTTTGTATGGCAAAATATCCTAAAACATAATTAACAAAGGCAGTGATTGAAACCAAAATTAAACCTAAATCGAGCTTCTCTAATGTTTTTGGATTTTGTAATTCGTCAATAGCTTCATAAATAATCACCACTCCGGCTATACTGATCAAAGCTCCTTCGATAGATGCCGATATAAATTCTACCTTTCCATGACCGTACGGGTGGTTTTGATCTCTGGGTAATGAAGATAAATACAGACTGTACAAGCCAATAAGTCCGGCAATGACGTTTATGGTGCTTTCTAATGCATCGGTTAAAATGGCTACAGAGCCGGTTTTGTACCATGCATAAATTTTTATTAAAAAAAGTAACACACCCACAACGGCGATGATGCGCTGAAATTTAAAATTTTCGGTTGCAGATGAATTCATTTCACACTTTTTAAAGGAACAAAGTTAGGTATTTTATTAAATATTTAAATAAGCTGTTTTTAAATAAACCGTTTAAAAAATGTATTTTTGAATGATTTGTTTAAAAATCATTTCGACTAATAATGTGTATGAGAACTTTACGGCTAAAGCTTCAATTTTACAAAAGCACTTTACTGATCAATCTGCTGGTTTCTTTAAGTATTTTATTTTTGACTAAATCGGTTAGTGCCTTTATATTTTCGTTAACTGTTATTGGTTTTTTAGCAGCGATATTTTACAAGGAAGTTTACAGAAAAAACGAATATTATTTATATTATAATGCCGGTTTAAGCAAACTACAATTGGTCCTTTTTTGCTTTTTGACAAATTGTTTATGGTCGTTTTTTATTAAAATACTTTGTATGATATGAAAAATGTTTTAGAAGTTGACAGCATTCAAAAATATGTAAATGAGAATTTTTCTCTATCTGACATTTATCTTAGATGTGAAACAGGTGATGTTTTAGGAATATTTGGACGAAACGGTTCGGGAAAATCAATGCTTTTAAAAATAATCTTTGGAAAAGAAAATGCAGATAATAAATTTATCAGGATAAATAACCAACTTTTTAAAACAGCATATAAAAAACCAGATACGATTGTTTATTTGCCACAAAATTCTTTTCTCCCCAAGAATTTATCAGTTAAAAAAATACTGAATTTATATTTTGATAGGGAAACCGTTGCGGCTATTTTAGAAGATGAATTTTTAGAAACAATGTATCTATCAAAAATTTCAGAATTATCAGGAGGCGAATTAAGGTATTTAGAGCTAAAACTGCTTTTAAAAAGCACTGCTAAATTTGTTTTGTTAGATGAACCCCTTAACGCGCTATCGCCCATTTTAAGAGAAAAAATAATCCGTTTAATCGCCAACGAAAAAGCATCGAAAGGCATCATAATAACCGATCACGATTTTAGTAATTTAAGTTCCATTACAACACAAAATTATTTAATGAACAATGGAACTTTAAAAAAGATTACAGGTGTCGAAGATCTTGTTTTATGGAATTACCTTCCAACATCATATACCCTATAAAAGCATTGTGCCGGTTTAGTTTTTATAATTATTTTTTTTAGTTATAATAATCAAATATACCATTTACAACTCAATTTCCAAGACCTCACCCTCTTTCATTCCTTCTAATTTCCAGCTGCCAATACGAATACGGATTAACCGCAACGTAGGAAACCCCACTGCTGCAGTCATTTTACGAACTTGTCTAAATTTACCTTCGGTTAAAGTAATTGTTATCCAACTTGTTGGTCCGTGGCGATCGCTTCTTATTCGGTAACCTTCGCCCACGTAGTCAGGTTTTTCTATCATTGCTGCACAACATTCTTTGGTACGTAACCGTTCGCCCTTTACGCCTATTTCCACACCCTTTTGCAATTGCTCAATCGCTTCGTTGGTAATCATACCGTCAACCTGAACCACATATTGTTTTTCGTAATGGGCACTGCGTATTTCTTCGCTGATTTTACCATCTGTTGTAAGCATTAATAAACCTTCGGAATTTTCATCTAACCTACCAATCGCCATTGTTCCTTCAGGAAAATCATAGAGCTCTCCGAGTTTTTTCTTGGTTCGCTTTTTTTCGTACACAAACTGTGAAAGGTATCCGGCAGGCTTGTACAATAAAAAATGTTTGTGTGTAATCAATGCTGGTAAGTTGAAGGAAAAATTTTTCCGGGATTCATAATATTTTTAGGATCGAATATTTTTTTGATCTGATACATTAAATTTAGTTCGGTATCACTAAAAACAATCGGCAGGAATTCTTTTTGAACCAGCCCTATGCCGTGCTCGCCCGAAATGGTTCCGTTTAATGATTTTGTCAGTTCGAAAATTTCTTTTACTCCCTTGGGCACTTCACTTTTCCACAATTCATCGGGCATGTCTAACTTAACGATATTCACATGCAAATTGCCATCGCCTGCGTGACCATAACAAATGCTTTTAAAGCCGTATTTTTCGCCAATTGCTTTGATACCGATCAATAATTTAGGCAATTCATAACGTGGCACCACGGTGTCTTCTTCTTTATAAACCGTATTTTGTTTTACGGCTTCGGCAACATTGCGGCGCAATTTCCACAAAGCGTTTTTCTGTTCAATGGTATCTGCAAACAAAACTTCATCAATTTCATATTCTTCCACCACAGACAAAATTTTCTCTGCTTCGTTCATTAAAACTTCAGGATAATTTCCATCGACTTCAATCAGTAAATGTGCTTCGATATCAGGTTTTAGGTTTAAATCGGGAACTTCGGTGAATTTCATTGTCCAATCAATCGCATCACGTTCCATGAATTCTAATGCACTGGGTACAATTCCTGCTTTAAAGATTGCCGAAACCGCTGCTGCTGCCTGCTCCATTTTAAAGAAAGGCACTAAAAGCAATACGTTGTGCTGAACCGCCGGAATGAGTTTTAAAACAATTTTTGTTACAATGCCCAAAGTACCTTCGCTACCCACTATTAACTGGGCAAGATTATACCCGGTGGCATTTTTTAAGGTATTGGCACCTGTCCAGATGGTTTCGCCGTTGGGCAACACTACTTCTAAGTTTAGCACATAATCTTTGGTAACACCGTATTTTACGGCACGGGCACCACCTGCATTTTCAGCAATATTTCCACCGATAAAACAGCTACCTTTACTGCTTGGATCTACCGGATACATTAGTCCTTTTTGGGCAACAGCATTTTGAAGTACTTCGGTAATTACTCCGGGTTGGGTAATAACCTGAAGGTTTTGTTCATCGATTTTCTCGATTTTGTTCAATCGTTCTAACGAAAGTCCGATACCTTTATGAACCGCTAAAATTCCTCCACTTAATCCCGTTCTTGCACCAATAGGAACTACCGGAATTTCGTATTCAAAAGCCAGTTTCATTATAGTACTGACTTCTTGTGTTGATGCCGGTTTTACCACAATTGAAGGTGGGAAAACAAAATCTTCGGTATGATCTTTTCCGTAGTCATTTAAGGTTTCGTCATCGGTAAAAACATTAGTTGTACCAACAATTTCTATTAATTTATTTTTGATTTCAGTAGTAATCATTACTCAACACTTTTATAATTAATTTTCTGCATATTCGGTAAAAAATACGCTATGATACCAATTAACGGTAAAAAAGAACAAACATGGTAAATATACTGAATGGAAGTTGCATCTGCCCAAATTCCCAATACCGCTGAACCTACCCCTCCCATTCCAAAAGCAAAACCGTAGAACAAGCCGGAGACCATTCCTAGTTTTTTAGGTAACAATTCTTGTGCATAAACCAAAATTGCAGGAAATGCCGATGAAATAATCAAGCCAATGATTACGATTAAAATTCCGGTTAAGTGCATATCTACATACGGCAATGCCAAGGTGAATGGTGCTGCACCTAGTACCGAAAACCAGATGACGTATTTACGCCCGAAACGGTCACCAAAAATTCCACCTAATAACGTTCCTACTGCAACTGATATTAAGAAATAGAACAAATAAACCTGTGCCTGTACTTCGTTTAATCCAAATTTATCCATGGTATAAAACTGAAAATAACTGGTAATGCTTGCCACGTAAAAGTACTTGGAAAAGATAAGAACCAATAATATCCCAATTGCCGAATTGATTTTAAAAGCAGATAAATCGTGCACCTGAATAACCTTTTTGGTTGATCGTGAGGCGATTTTTAGTCTGTTTTTGTACCATTTGGCAATGTATGCCAGTACAATCTGCGCCATAATTGCAAAACCAACAAACCATAAAATATATAATTGTCCGTTTGGTAAAACAATCCAGGCTATTAAAAGCGGGGCCAAGGCTGTTCCGGTATTCCCTCCTATTTGAAAAACCGATTGAGCAAAACTCCGTCTTCCATTTGATGCCATAAACGCAACGCGTGAAGATTCAGGGTGAAAGATCGACGAACCGATTCCTACCAAAATAACCGAAACCAATATCATTTCATAATTAGGTGCATACGCCAGTAAAGCAATCCCCGCCATCGTAAAAAGCATTCCGAAAATCTGCGAATACGGCTTTGGATTTTTATCGGTATAAGCTCCCACAACCGGTTGAAAAATAGACGCTGCCAATTGATAACACAGTGTGATCATACCCACCTGAGCAAAGGTTAAATGATATTTAGCTTCTAATTTTGGATAAATTGCCGGAATAACCGCTTGCAATAAATCGTTCAGTAAGTGTGCTGCACTAATTGCGATTAAAATGGCGTAAACCGGTTTTTGTACGCCCGAAGTTTTTATTGTTGACATCTTCATTTAAAAATTAGTAGCACAAATTTACTTAAACCCCGACAATTGAGCTTACATTTTATAAGTATTTTGTAAGTTTGTTGAAACGATTGATTATGCCGAACCAAAAACATCCACATAAAAAATCTTTAAACGAAGTAGAAGGGATTTCTCAACCCGATTCCATCAATCAGGATTCTATCCGAAACATTCAAAAATTCAGAAGAACACCTTTGGATACAGATGCTTTGATTCAAAAATTGTTACAAGGAGATATTCCTTCGTTAAGCAAAGCCATTACCTTGATTGAAAGTACCAATACGGTACATCAGCAACAAGCACACCAAATTATTCAATCGTGTTTACCTTATGCAAATAAATCGTTTAGAATTGGTATCACCGGCGTTCCGGGTGTGGGAAAAAGTACGTTTATTGAAGCTTTTGGAACGTATTTAACAGCTATTGGCAAAAAAGTAGCTGTTTTGGCGATTGATCCCAGTAGTTCAATTAGCAGGGGGAGCATTTTGGGGGATAAAACACGTATGGAGGATCTGGTAAAAAACAAAAATGCCTTTATTCGTCCGTCGGCATCGGGCGAAAGTTTGGGAGGTGTTTCAAGAAAAACCCGCGAAAGCATTATTTTATGTGAAGCCTGTGGATTTGATATCGTTTTGATAGAAACCGTTGGCGTGGGACAAAGCGAAACTGCCGTTCACAGTATGACCGATTTTTTTCTACTGCTTAATTTAGCCGGCGCAGGCGATGAGTTACAAGGGATAAAACGGGGGATTATGGAAATGGCCGATGCGGTAATTATCAACAAAGCCGATGGCGATAATTTAGAACGAGCCCGAAATGCCAAACTAGACATTAATCGGGCATTGCATTTATTTCCTTTAAAAGATTCTAAATGGCAGCCAAAAGTGTTGCTGGCAAGTGCTTTTTACAATCAAGGAATTGAAGAAGTTTGGCAACTGTTAGAAAATTATTTTTCGTTGACAAAAGAAAACGGATATTTTGAAAACAACCGCAATAATCAAAATGCTTATTGGTTAAAAGAAACCATTAATGAACAATTGCTTTTAAATTTTTATCAGAACAATGTCATAGCTGATGCTTTATCACAAGAAGAAAAAGCGGTACAAAACAACGAAAAATCGCCGTTTGTAGCCGCTTCTGAATTATTAGCACTGTATGCAAAAATAGCAACGGATATTTAAATTAATTGTTTGTTGTTATTTTTTTAGTCTTACGTGGTATTTATCAAGTTACTCATCCATTTTTGCCGATAATTCAAACCAGCGTTCTTCTTTTTCTTCTAATGTTTGAATGATTTTTTGAAGTTCGTCTGCTTTTTGCTGGATTTTATCATCAGAAACAGAACCTTTCGAAAACTCCTCTTCGATTTGTTTTTTCTTATATTCCAGATCTTTTATTTCGCGTTCTATTTTAGAAAATTCTTTTTGCTCGTTGAAACTCAGCCCTGCTTTTTTAGGCTGGTTTTCTTTCCAATTGACTTTTTCTTTCGGCGCATCATCTTTTACAGGTTCTACGGAATCCTCGTAAATTCTGAAATCGGAATAGTTCCCCGGGAAATCTTCAATCTCACCTTGTCCTCTAAAAACAAACAGGTGATCTACAATTTTATCCATAAAATATCGGTCGTGCGAAACTACTAATAAACAACCAGGATAATCCAAAAGAAAATTCTCTAACACGTTTAATGTTACAATATCTAAGTCGTTCGTGGGCTCATCAAGAATCAGGAAATTGGGATTCTGAATCAATACCGTACACAAATACAACCGTTTTAACTCTCCTCCACTCAATTTTTCAACAAAATCATATTGTTTCTTACGGTCAAATAAAAATCGTTCCAACAATTGCCCTGCCGAAATGGTTCGTCCTTTGGTCAACGGAATGTATTCGCCGTATTCTTTAATAATGTCGATCACTTTTTGTTCAGGTTTTGGGTTGATACCACTTTGGGTGTAATACCCTATTTTAATGGTGTCACCAATGATTACCTTACCAGAATTTGGTTGAAGCGTTTGGGTAAGTATATTTAAAAAAGTGGACTTGCCCGTACCGTTTTTACCAATGATACCAATGCGTTCACCCCGGTTAAAAGTATAATCGAAATTTTTAAGAATGACTTTATCGCTGAAAGCCAGAGATACATTGTGCATTTCAATGATTTTTGACCCCATACGCTCCATATTGATTTCCAATTCTAACTGGTGTTCTTTACGGCGTGAATGGGCTTTTTCTTTAATTACATAGAAATCATCCTGACGCGATTTGGATTTTGTTGTACGTGCTTTTGGCTGACGGCGCATCCAATCCAGCTCTTTAACAAACAGGTTTTTTGCTTTATCAACCGACGCATTTTCTGAAGCGATGCGTTCTTCCTTTTTTTGCAGATAATAAGAATAATTGCCTTTGTATTGATAGATTTTCCCGTTGTCTAATTCAATAATTTCATTACAAACTCGTTCTAAGAAAAAACGGTCGTGCGTAACCATAAACAAGGTAATATTTTCTTTGGCAAAATAATCTTCTAACCATTCAATCATTTCTAAATCGAGGTGGTTGGTAGGTTCGTCTAAAATCAGTAAATCGGGTTTATTGATGAGGATGATTGCCAATGCCAGGCGTTTGCGCTGTCCACCAGAAAGATTTTTTACTTTCAGTTTTAAATCCTCCAGCTTTAATTTAAAAAGGATTTGTTTGTATTGTGTTTCAAAATCCCAGGCATTGTGAATATCCATTTGTTCAAATGCCTTTTGGTATTCGTCCTGATCATCGATATTTTCCAAGGCTTTTTCGTAGCGTTCAATGACTTTTAAAGTCTCATTGTCTGAAGCAAAAATACTTTCCTCAATGGTTAATTCGTCTTGCAAATTAGGATTTTGAGGTAAAAATTCCATTCGGATGCCTTTACGCATAACCACCTGACCACTATCGGGAAAATCGTTTCCTGTAATGATGTTCAAAATAGTTGTTTTACCGGTTCCGTTTTTGGCAACAAAAGCAATTTTCTGGTCTTTATTGATACCGAACGATACGTTTTCAAACATAGTACGCGCACCGAACGATTTTGATATATTTTCTACTGAAAGGTAATTCATTATTATATTTTATTGAAAGGCAAAAATACGTTATTAAATTATAGAACATCAAATCTTTTAAAAATATAAAAAGAAAGGTTGCCCAAAAGCAACCTGTTTAAAATGTTTTTTTATAGATGTAGCAGTACTACATTTTCTTAAATACTAAATTTGATTTAAAATTAAGATCTTCATCTTTTATAATTACTTTTTCTTGTGAATCGAATCTCGTAAAATTATAATCCTGAATTTCTTCAAAAGCTTTTAACTCATCAATATAATTTTTACCCTCTTGATTGGTTTTAAACACAATAGCTACTTTTTCTTTTGTATAAACCCAGTTTTTTTCAAACATCGCCTTTCCGTTTTTTGATTGGCTGTGATCTATCACATAGGGTTTTAACAATTCGAATTCCATTTTTTTTAAATTGAATTTACTGTCGTACTGAAAATATCCTTCATAAAACTGGTCTGAATAAAATTCTATAACATATTGTCCGTCTTTGGTTCTTTTGCGTTCAAAAGAATAATCTTTAAATTTATTGAAAAAATCAAGTTCAGGAACATTTACGTATTTTCTGATAACTACTTCGGTTAACCAATACATAGGCGAGTCGTTGCCTGTGTATCGATTAAAAAAAAGTGTATCCATAACCGTTTTATTGTTCTTGTCGTCAACAACACTTTTAATAATCTTTTTGTTTTTCAGGTTTATGACAACATCGTACATTACTTGTGAATTTAGTAATTTGGTACTGTCGTTCATACTTGCCTGATGTGATACCAGATAATGATAATTATCCTGTACATAATTGTTATACATTTGATTGCGTACTTTTTTAATGATTTCCACAATATTGGCACGCGAAAGCTTGTCAATTACCAATTCTTCTAAATCGGTATCTTCTATTTGAGCCTGTGCGTTCCATGAATTTAAAAAAAGCAGCATAAAAAGTGCCAGTAGGTATTTTTTCATTAAGTAAATTATTGTTGTACAAATTTAATGGAATATTCATCTAAACAAAATATTACATATAATCATACACAATTAATATACCATTTACGCTGCCGGCTTTAAATTAAACGGATAACGATTTATAATGTGCATGTTATAATAAGAACCTTTTGATGATGAGGTTGACAGTTCTTCCCAAACCGAAATAGGCACTTTTGCATGAATATATTCTTCTGAACGTGTGGTATAAATAATCAAATACCCTTCTTTTTCGTTGCAGCTGTAATATTCTATACGCTTAATCCAAGAACTTTCCGGAGTTGACTGTATTTTTTTTACAGGATAATTTGCTTTTGTTATTTCTTTACGAGCTTCAACAAAGGTACTGTAAGATCCCTTTAGTTCATCACAATCGCTTTTTTTATTGCACGCTAAAAATAAAATTGGAGTACAAATCAATAGTAAAATCTTTTTCATAACATTTTATTTTATAATTCCTTATAAATGTAGGATATAAAATTTATATTATGAAATTTTTAACGTTATAATTTATAGATACCGTTATCTTTTATTAAAATTTTTCGCTCTTTATACAGCACCCCAACAGTTTGCTTAAACGTTTTTTTACTCATTCCCAAAACGGTCTTAATTTCATCGGGATGGCTTTTATCGCTTAATCCTAAAAATCCATTGTTTGCCTCAAGTTCAAAAAGAATTTTTGATGCAGTATCAGAAATTTTATCAAAACCTATCTTTGTTCTGGAAACATCGATTTTTCCATCCGGACGAATATTTTTAATATATCCAATGATACGATCACCTGTTCTAAAATCTTCGAAAGTTTCATTTTGATACATCAATCCTTTATATTTTTCATTGATGATGACATTGATACCGGCTTCTGTTATATGAGAAACAATTAAATCTACCTCTTCTCCTACTTCAACAGCTATTTCTGAATTATTTAAAAATTGATTTAATTTAGAGGATCCCACCAAACGGTTTGTCTTTTCATCTAAATACATATAAACCATATAATATTTGCCAACACTCATTGGTCGGGCTTGCTCTCTGAATGGAACAAATAAATCTTTTTCTAAGCCCCAATCCATGAACGCACCAAAATCATTTATATAATTAACCTTTAAAAGAGCAAATTCGTTTAAAAAAATATAGGGTTCAATAGTTGTAGCAACCAAACGTTCTTCGTGATCGAGATAAATAAAAACCTCTATTTCGTCGCCAATTTCAAAATATTGAGGCAAATATTTTTTAGGTAAAAGCACATCTTGCGTTCCATCAGTTAAATAGAGCCCAATATTTGTTCGTCTTGAAATGGTTAACGTATTAAAAGTTCCTACAGTCATCATAATTTTATTTTTTACAAAAGTACAAACAAAAAAGTTTGGATTGTATTTTATGATAATTTAACTCCATCTAAAAAATTTTATTAGTAAATTTAAAGTAAAATTTTTATACTATGAAAAAAATGTATCATTATGCCACAGTTGAAAAGGCATTAGAAGAATTAAAAAATAAAGGCTTTACGATCGATTTTAATGTGGAAGAAAAACAAATTTTAGAAAAGCCTAACAATTTTGAGATTGTGGAGATTTATCGATATGAAGGAATGAGTAACCCTGATGACGAAGCCACGGTTTACGGCATTAAAAATTTTGATAGTGGTGAACGTGGTGTTTTTGTGGCTGGTAATTTATCTTTTGCCGAAAACGAAACTGCCAAGATTCTGCTAAAACTCGAAATTGATGATAGAAAAAATGAAGACTAAAAAAGTCTTCATTTTTTTATGGAATGTATTTTTTATCGAAATTAGGTTTACGTTTTTCTAAAAAGGCATTTCTTCCTTCAATGGCTTCATCGCTCATATATGCCAAACGAGTAGCTTCTCCTGCAAAGACCTGTTGCCCTACCATTCCGTCATCAGTCAAATTCATTGCAAATTTCAACATTTTTATCGAGATCGGTGATTTTCCTAAAATTTCCTGTGCCCATTCATAAGCTGTTTGTTCCAGATCATCATGCGGAATTACAGCGTTCACCATTCCCATTTCGTATGCTTCCTGTGCAGAATAATTTCTTCCTAAAAAGAAAATCTCACGCGCTTTTTTCTGCCCAACCATTTTGGCAAGATACGCAGAACCATAACCGCCATCAAAACTGGTTACATCGGCATCGGTTTGTTTAAAAATAGCATGTTCTTTACTTGCCAATGTTAAATCACATACCACGTGTAATGAGTGACCGCCACCAACAGCCCAACCATTTACTACGGCAATTACAGCTTTGGGTGTAAAACGGATTAATCGTTGAACCTCTAAAATATTCAATCGGTGGTAACCATCTTCACCTACGTATCCTTGATGACCACGGGCACGCTGATCACCACCGCTACAGAAAGAATACACTCCGTCTTTAGGCGAAGGCCCTTCAGACGAAAGAAGGATGACACCAATTGAAGTATCTTCGTGTGCATCGTGAAAAGCACGCAACAACTCAGATGTTGTTTTAGGACGGAACGCATTGCGAACTTCTGGTCGGTTAAAAGCGATACGTGCCACACCGTTACATTTTTTATAAGTAATATCTTCAAATTCTATGGCAGTTTGCCAATTTATTTCGCTCATAGTATTGTTCTTTAAATAGTTTCCAAAGATACGTTTTTTTACCTTTTTAAAAATTAACATATCGGTATGTTTTAAAAAATCATTAAATCCGTTATATTTGTTACCGTATAAGTAAGTTCAGATAATGAAAAAAATATTCCTACCGCTTTTACTTGTTTCAAGTCTATTTACATCTTGCGATAAAAATTTTGATATCGCACAAATGATTCAAAAAAGAAGCGACGTTATTAAAGATAAAAAAAGCAAATTAATTGACGAAGAACCTTTTGAAGTAAAATTTAATCCTGTTACACCAAAGTATAAATTAGAAACCCGCGAGATTGTTGAGAATTTTTATCACAACCGCATTAACAGAGGCAGTAGCTTTTGGGGACAGTTTTTAGTTGCCAAGAACGGAGAAATTATTTATGAAGATTATCAGGGGTATGCCAATTATCAGAACAAAGAGAAAATAAACGATTCAACTCCCATGCACGTAGCGTCGGTAGGCAAAGTATTTACCGGAATTACCGTTTTACGCTTGGTAAATTCAGGCAAAATTTCGTTAGATCAGAAAGTAAATACCATTTTACCGGGTTTTCCTTATGATGACATTACGGTTCGTTTGCTTTTAAGTCATCGTTCAGGTTTACCATATTATGGGCATTTTACTGCAAAACCGGGTATTTGGGATACCAAAACCACGCTAACCAATAAAGACGTTTTAAATTTATTAGAAACAAAAGATATTAAACTCGATTTTAAACCCGATACACGTTTTACGTACAGCAATACAAATTATGTGATTCTGGCATTGATTGTTGAACAAATTACTCAAAAATCGCTTCAAGATGCCATGAAAGAATTGGTTTTAGAACCATTGAAAATGCACAACACTTTTGTATTAGATAATTTATCAAACAAAGAAAATGTTACCCAATCGTATCACGCAAACAATCAAAAAATGCACTGGGATTATTTAGACGGAACTTATGGCGATAAAAACATTTATACCACTGCACGCGATCTGTTAAAATTAGACAAAGCGCTGTATTCAGACAAATTCATCAGCAAGGCATTAAAAGCACAGATGTATAAAGGTTATTCTTACGAAAAAGCAGGATCTAATAATTACGGATTGGCAATACGCATGGTGGAACCTAAAAATAACGACGGAAATCTTTACACGTTTCACAACGGTTGGTGGCGTGGCAACAAAACTTCGTATGTAACATTAAGACAAGATACCATTACTATTATTTGTTTTAACAACCATAATTCACAATTGGCGTATAAGACAAAAGAGCTGGCTCCAAAATTAGGAAATTATCCTTTTATAGAAGTTAATGATTAAACAGCGGCAAAAGCCGCTTTTTTTGAACCTGATATGAAAAAACTACTACTTACACTATTTACATTAATTATTGTTTCTTGTGCAAGTCACGATAAACAAAACAAACATTACCATACAAAGATAACTGCCAAAAAGCTTCAGAAAGATGTGGCTTATGTTCGCAAACAATTAGTAAACATGCACCCCGATTTGTATTGGTATATTTCAAAAAATGAGTTAGAACGTAAGTTCGACAGCTTGTCGCGGGTTTTAAAAGAACCGTTAACACCTAACGAATTTTACATGAAGATAAGTCCGGTGGTAGCTTCGGTTCATCAAGGACACATGAGCATGTCTATGGTTACTTTAACGTCGCCCGACTCATTAAAGAAAAAATATAAAGGATCCGTAAATCCGTTAGAGAATTTTGAATACGAGTATCTGAACGATAAACTATTCATTAAAAGAAACAGGTCTAAAAGCGATAGCATTTTACAGGTTGGAACCGAAATTGTAGCTATCAACGGGATAAAACCGAACGATTTATTTAAAAAATATCGAAAAACTTTTACATCAGATGGATACAATCAATCGGCGATTCCTAAATTTTTTGCCCGCAGAATCAATTCTTTTTACGTTAACGAATTAGGTTTTGTTGACAGTATCCAAATGAATGTTGTTTGTGCCGATTCAGCCTTTTATCACACCGTAAAAAGAACGTTTAAAGAGTCTAAAAAAGACAAGAAAAAGCTTGCCAAAAAAGAACTTACTAAAAAGGAAAAAGATACTTTAAACGATACTAAAATTGTTCAAACAGATACGCTTCCAAAACTATCAAAAGAAGAACAAAAAATTAAAAAGAAGGCATTAAAAAAATTGGCTCGGCAAAAAGATTACAAATACAAATGGTTTGGCTACAACAGCAAAAACAAAGTATATTCTAAAGAAATCAGTTACCCTGTTGCCAAAGACAGTTCGGTTGCCGTATTAAAAATAAGAGATTTTAGCGAGGGGAAAATTAAGGTATATGATACCATTTTTTCAGAATTTAAAAAACACAATGTTCAAAATCTGATTATTGATTTACGCGGAAATCCAGGCGGACGATTAAGCGAAATTCATAAATTATCTCAGTATTTAAACGATACCACGTTTGTATTTACACAGCCTGCAACTATTACAAAACGAGGTACTTATTTTAATTTATTTAAAGGAAAAAGTCCTGTAGAGAAGTTTTTTGCGGCTCCGTTCATAACCGTTTATTCAACAATTAGGGGTTTATCGGCACACAGGAACGAAAAAGGAGCATTGCAGGTTTCATTAAAATCATCTAAGAAAATTCAGCCTAAACCGTTAAATTATAAAAATAACATCTACGTTATCACTGACGGAATGACGTTTTCAGCGGCTGCAATTATCTCATCACATTTACAAGGCAGAAATCTGGCAGTTTTTGTAGGTGACGAAACCGGTGGAACATTTAACGGAACCGTTGCAGGTGTAATGCCGGTATTAAAACTTCCTTATTCAAAACTTAAATTACGTGTTGGGCTAATGACTATAAGACCAACAGAACAAACCAACGAAGAAGGTCGTGGTGTTATACCTGATGTATACGCCATTCCTACTGAACAAGATTTTTTAAACGATAAAGATGTAGAACTGGATTGGATTTTAAATGAGATTAATTTAAAAAAATGAGGACAGTTTGTAAAAAAGGTTTTGAGAACAAGATATTGAGAATTACAATCTATCCTACAATCCCAAGAATATACTTTTTACTATGAAAAATTATAACTTTTATAAACGTATTGAATTTAAAGGCAATGATACAAGCTTAAAATTGTGTAAATAATAACTTAGAGAAATAAAAAAAGCAACTCTTTTCGAGTTGCTTTTTTGTGACGATGGCAGGATTCAAACCTGCAACCTTCTGAGCCGTAATCAGATGCGCTATTCAGTTGCGCCACATCGCCAATATAGTGACCTCGACAGGATTCAAACCTGTAACCTTCTGAGCCGTAATCAGATGCGCTATTCAGTTGCGCCACGAGGCCATTGTTGTTTTCAACGGTGCAAATATAGTGCGTTTTGTTTAAAAGCACCAAATATTTTAATGCTTTTTTAATGAAAATTTCATTTGCGGGTTATAAGTAATTTGTTATTAACATCTTGTGCTTAAAACAAAAAATTAAACTTGTTTGGTTCTAAAACTTAAAATACCTTTGAAAGGTATTTAATTGGTTTATCAAGTGTTTTCATATCTGCAATTTTTAATAAAATCTACCAATCAGCATGGTATTCATTCTCCGTATGTATATAATTACCTTACCAAAGGATTGTATAATAACAAGAAAAAATACCCAACCGCTTCAACAAAATCTATCAGGTTACTACTTTCTACTATTAAATATTTTCAATTTCGAACGGTTTTATGTTTAAATACTGAAGTTGGTACAGCAATCAAAAATCATTTTCAAAATATTTCTTTAAATACGGCTAATAGTTATGATTTGATTATAATAGAAAATCTTAAAAATTGTGAGTCTTATTTAGAACAAATGCACAACGACAGTTTATTGATTGTTTTAAACACAAAACATCAAGTCAAAAAAAACGTTTTATGTAAAAATCATTTTACGTTGGTAATAGATTTTTACCATACTCTGGTCTTTTCTAAACGAAAAGAACAAAACCCACAAAATTTCTTTATTCGATATTAATAAAACGATCTTTTACTCATTCGTGCATCAATACTGTTTTCACCTGGTCCGGCAATAAATAAAAACACAAAACCAATCAAATATAAAAAGCCCATTTCTGCATCGCCACCAAATAGTTCCCATCCATGTACGCCCATTGCAACCAGCATGGTCACAATTAAAGGAATCAATGCCAGGCGGGTGTATAAGCCAAAAATTAACAATAAAGAACATACTGTTTCAGCACAAATGGCCAATATTAAGGAAGTATTTGAACCTAATCCTAAAAAACTAAAAAATTCGGTTTTCAGTGTTTCGTAATTTATAATTTTCATCCACCCATGGTTGGCTATCATTAATCCGCCTAAACATAAACGCAATAAGAATAACCCAATACCTAATGTTTTAGATGATGTTTCTGTATTATTTATTTTCATAACTTTTTTACTAATAAACCGTCTAATATAGACAATTCTATACAAACGTACAACTAATTTTTTTAATGTATCTTTACGAAAAAAAAATTATGAAAGTTTATACAAAAACGGGCGATAAAGGTACAACAGCATTATTTGGCGGCACACGTGTGCCAAAATACCATATCAGAATAGAAAGTTACGGTACGGTTGACGAATTAAATTCGTACATTGGATTGATTCGCGATCAGGAAATTTCTTCTGTTTATAAAGACCAATTAATTCAAATTCAGGATAAATTATTCACTTTAGGAGCCATTTTGGCAACCGATCCTGAAAAAGCCATTTTAAAAAATGGCAAAGAACGATTGAATATTCCAAAAATTTCCGAGGAAGACATTACCTTTTTAGAACAGTCTATCGACGAGATGGAAAGCCATCTGCCCCAAATGACTCATTTTGTTTTGCCAGGCGGACACACAACCGTGTCATATTGTCATATTGCACGCTGTGTTTGTCGCAGAGCTGAGCGTTTATCTACGCATTTAAATGACATAGACCCTACAGATGAAATGGTTTTAAAGTATTTAAACCGACTTTCTGACTATTTATTTGTATTGGCACGAAAGTTGACTTTTGATTTGAAAGCCGACGAGGTAAAATGGATACCTGAAAAACAATAAAGGTATTCTAAAAACAAACGTTCTTTAATTTAGAAATATTTAATAAAAAAAAAATTGATTTTTTCATTTTAAAATTTATTTTTGCACATAATTACTAAAAAATTATCACAAGATGTATTGGACATTAGAATTAGCATCGTATTTAAGTGATGCCCCGTGGCCAGCTACGAAAGACGAGCTTATAGATTATGCTATTAGAACTGGTGCACCTTTAGAAGTTGTAGAAAACTTACAGTCTATTGAAGACGAAGGTGAAATCTACGAATCAATGGAAGAAATTTGGCCAGATTATCCTTCAGATGAAGACTATCTTTGGAACGAGGATGAATATTAAAATACATACAAATAAAAGTCTCGGTAATTAAGAGACTTTTTTTGTAACCCCATATCACTGAATATTAATTTAAAATAAACTTATTTATGAGTATCATAAATAGTATCTTAAAAGCGTTTGTAGGCGATAAGTCACAGAAAGACGTAAAAGCAATACGCCCTATTGTAGATAAAATCAACCAATATTATTCTTCTTTTGAAGGATTAACAAACGACGAATTAAGAGAGAAAACCATTTCTTTTAAAGAAAGAATCAAACAATCACGTTCTGATCAAGATGCTAAAATAGCTTCTTATCGTGAAGAACTAGAAAAAACAACCGATATTGATAAGCGTGAAACTATTTATGCTTCAATCGACACTTTGGAAAAAGAAGCTTACACTCTTTCTGAAAAAGCTTTAATGGAAATTTTACCAGAGGCGTTCGCTGTTGTGAAAGAAACTGCACGCCGTTTCACAAACAACAACGAATTGGTTGTTACCGCTACAGAACAAGATAAATTGTTTGCTGAAACAAAAGGTCACGTTCGCATTGAAGGCGATAAAGCAATTTGGTCTAACACTTGGGAAGTTGCCGGAAAAATGCTTTCGTGGAACATGGTACATTACGATGTACAAATGATTGGTGGTTCTGTAATTCATCAAGGGAAAATTGCCGAAATGCAAACAGGTGAAGGTAAAACATTGGTATCTACCTCTCCTATTTACCTTAATGCTTTAACCGGTAACGGTGTACATGTGGTAACGGTAAACGATTACCTTGCAAAGCGTGACTGCCAATGGAACGCGCCTTTATTTGAATTCCACGGTTTAACGGTTGATTGTATCGATAACCACCAACCTAATTCACAAGGTCGCCGTGCAGCTTACCAGGCAGATGTTACTTACGGAACCAATAACGAATTTGGTTTTGACTACTTGCGTGATAACATGGCGCATACACCTGAAGAACTGGTACAACGCAAACACAACTTTGCTATTGTCGATGAGGTCGATTCAGTATTGGTTGACGATGCCCGTACGCCCCTAATTATTTCAGGTCCGGTTCCAATGGGTGACCGTCATGAATTTTTAGAATTAAAACCTAAAGTAGATCATCTGGTTGCTCAACAACGTCAATTGGCAAACGGATTTTTAACCGAGGCAAAACGTTTACTTAAAGCCGGCGATACCAAACAAGGTGGTTTTAACTTATTACGTGCTTACCGTGCCTTACCGAAAAACAAAGCCTTAATCAAATTTTTGTCAGAAGAAGGTATCAAACAAATTCTTCAAAAAACTGAAAATCATTTTATGCAAGATAATTCCCGCGAAATGAAAAAGGTTGACGAAGGTCTGTTATTTGTTATCAACGAAAAAAACAATCAGGTAGAATTAACCGATAACGGTATTAAAGTACTGTCTCAAGGTATGGATGAACATTTCTTCGTTATGCCTGACATCGGAACTGAAATTGCCAAAATCGAAAAAATGAACATTTCTGCAGAAGAAATGTCAGAGAAAAAAGAAACATTGTTTCAAGATTTCGGTATAAAATCTGAACGTATTCACACCTTAACACAATTGTTAAAAGCGTATGCTCTTTTTGAAAAAGATTCAGAATACGTAGTGGTTGACAATAAAGTAATGATTGTTGACGAACAAACAGGTCGTATTATGGACGGTCGTCGTTATTCAGACGGATTACATCAGGCAATCGAAGCAAAAGAAAATGTAAAAATTGAAGCAGCGACCCAAACATTTGCTACAATTACATTGCAGAACTATTTCCGTATGTACAGCAAACTGGCTGGTATGACGGGGACAGCAATAACAGAAGCAGGTGAATTATGGGAAATTTATAAATTAGACGTGGTTGAAATTCCAACCAACCGTCCTATTGCTCGCGAAGACCGTGAAGATAAAATTTATCGTTCTATTCGTGAAAAATTCAATGCGGTGATCGAAGATGTTGTAGAATTATCAGAAGCGGGTCGTCCGGTACTGATTGGTACCACATCGGTTGAAAATTCAGAATTATTAAGCCGAATGTTAAAAATGCGCGGTATCAAACACAATGTATTGAATGCTAAATTGCATAAAAAAGAGGCTGAAATTGTTGAAGAAGCAGGTAATTCCGGTATTGTAACCATTGCAACAAACATGGCAGGTCGTGGTACCGATATTAAATTAACTCCTGAAGTTAAAGAAGCCGGTGGTTTGGCAATTATTGGTACAGAACGTCACGATTCTCGTCGTGTTGACCGTCAGTTACGTGGTCGTGCAGGTCGTCAAGGTGATGTGGGATCTTCTCAGTTCTATGTTTCATTAGAAGATAATTTAATGCGTTTGTTTGGATCAGAACGTGTAGCAAAAATCATGGACGGAATGGGCTTAAAAGAAGGTGAAGTAATTCAACACAGCTGGATGACTAAATCTATTGAACGCGCTCAAAAACGTGTAGAAGAAAACAACTTTGGAGTGCGTAAACGTTTGTTAGAATATGACGATGTTATGAATGCACAACGCGAAGTGGTTTACAAACGTCGCCGTCACGCATTACACGGAGATCGCCTAAAAGTAGATATCGCTAACATGATGTTTGATTTATGTGATTATTTAGTGGAAGGAAACAAAGTGGGTAACGACTTTAAAAACTTTGAATACGATTTAATTAAAATCTTTGGAATTGAGTCGCCTTTCACTGCAGAAGAATTCAATAGAGTACACGAAAACGAATTAACAGATAAGTTATACGAAGTAGTTTATAAAAAATACCTTGCTAAATGTGACGAAAGTGCCATTGAAGCTTTCAAAGTGATTAAAAATGTTCACGAAAATGGTGGTTATGAGCGAATGGTGGTTCCTTTTACCGATGGAATAAAAACCATTAATGTAGTTACCGATTTGCAAAAAGCTTATGAAAGCGAGGGAAAAACATTGGTTAATGATTTCGAGAAAAACATTGTTCTTTCTATTGTTGATGAAGCCTGGAAAAAGCATTTACGCAAAATGGACGAATTAAAACAGTCTGTTCAATTAGCGGTTCATGAACAAAAAGACCCTTTATTGGTTTATAAGTTTGAAGCTTTTGAATTGTTTAAAGGCACCATGCAAAGCATTAACAAAGACGTTATTTCGTTCTTAATGAAAGGTGATTTACCAAAACAACCCGAACAAGAACAAAATTCGGCGCCCGAAATCAAAACAAATGGTTCATTTACCATTTAATAAATAAAACTCTAACTTAACTAACGGTTAGAGTTTTTTATTAGACTTCTCAATCAATAGAAAACCTCTAAATATTATTTAGAGGTTTTCATTTAAATAGATTTTATTAGGTATTATCTGATTTGTCTATTCTCTTTATGATTTATTCCATCAAATCTTTTAGAATAAATATCTGCATCTCTTAAAAATTATCTCACAACAACTTCCAAAGAATCTGCAGGAATATCAACAATAGGAATAAATGTTTCGTTTACCGGAATGATAAATTCGGTAATCCATTCATGTGATTTTTGTGTGGTTAGAATAGATGTTTTATAGATAGCAATGGGTTTTAAATCGGCACGTTGGGTTAATTTTTTTGCAACAATTTCCTTTTTTACTTTTTCCCACGCTTTGTCGCTGTGAATATAATCGCCTGTTAATACTGTTTTGTATCCGTGAAAAGCAGGCATTTTTTCACACACAATATCGCTTCCTTCGGCGGTACTGAAAAAGTTTTTTATTGGAATACAAACCGAATACCGCACGTTACCCGAAAGTACATTTATGTTCTCAAAAATAGTGAAAGGTGCCCCATAAGGTTCTAAATCAAAGTTTTTTGAAAAATTATTCATGTGTTCCATACTGTTGAAAATTTTGTCGCCTAAATTCTCAATATCCGATTCTACAGTTTGTTTAATATAAATCATTTCCGGAATACTTGCCAATCCTTCATCTTTAATAGAAAAATTCTTTAAGCTTTCGGTAATATTTCCATCAATTTTTGCCAATCCTTCTTGAAAAGCGGGTGCTATGATGCTTTGTGGTGTTCCCTGAAAGAAAATCTTGAATTTTTCACTAAAAGATAAGTTTCCTTTAACATTCCAGTTTATAGTTGTTTTACCGTTTGATTCATCAAAAAACATTTTAGTGTCGTAATCGTTTCCAGACACGTTTAATTTTAAGAAAACAGTATCGTTCACTATTGCATTTGAAATGAACGCTTCGTTTCCATTCCATTCTACCCGTGCATTTTTTCCTTTGTAAATAGAATCTAACTTAAAATTCTCGGTGGTGTTGTTCCAAGGATTCCAATCGCCAAAATTCTGCAGATTGTTCACGTATCTAAACAATCTTTGGTCTGATAACTCCGTATCTCTTTTAACGTTAATTTCATATTCACTTTTGCCTGTTGCAATATAAACGGTTAGGAAAACTACAGCAAGTGCAGCAATAATTAAAACATATTTTACTATTTTCATACGTTTAGTCTTTTAGAGTTATTTTGATTACAAAAAGAGTTCCAATGAACAACAAAAAAGCCAGTAAAACCCATAAACTACCTTTGTAATAAACTTTATGCATTTTTAAATCTTTACCATACATGATAATCATTGCGATAACAAAAACAATGATAAATGCTATTGCAAAAATAATTTGATTGGGTGTAAACATAATTTTTTAAGCAAATATAACCAATTTCGGCATAAAAAGAAGCCGTCTCACAACTGAGGCGGTTTTTTTATATAAATAATGGATTGATTATTAGGTGATTAATATAGAATTCACTATATTTAACTACTTAA
>SMEI01000018.1_pt1 | contig 45841 bp, 46 predicted proteins | sample 2456321 | NCBI WGS metagenome assembly SMEI01 (sample SAMN10132588, study PRJNA489261) | soil metagenome | isolation source: day1 control-silt loam soil ammended with composted manure from dairy cow... | place: USA | collected 2015-05-01
GACAACGTTGATAGGCTACAGATGTAAAGGCAGTAATGTCATAGTCGAGTAGTACTAATAGCCCGTAAGCTTATGTGCTCTGGAAGTTGCTTTGTATAAGGCTGACAGCAGTCAGTAATCAGATAAACATCTACAAAAAAAGTATCGAAAATATGTTAACAATATTGGCGTAAGCCTGTCAAAAGACGAATGTCAAAAGTCAAAAGTCTCCGGACCTTAGAGATTAAGACCTTCAACTTTAGACAAACAGCTTAAGGTGGTTATAGCGTCGGGGCTCACCTCTTTCCATTCCGAACAGAGAAGTTAAGCCCGATTGCGCAGATGGTACTGCATCTAAATGTTTAATTATGAGATGGAGTTATTTAGTCGGGCATATTTTAACTACTTTTATACTGTCTCCTTTCGTTGCTTTTTTGTTAAAAATTATTTCTAACATTTTGGAATCAGGAGAAATAAATAGTTTTTCTGGTACCGATATAAACCAAGCTATGGGAGGGGGGATAATCCTCGGAGCATTTTCTATAATTTGGTTTTTTGTTTATTTTTATATTGCCGCCTTTTATTCAATCATACCTATAATTATTTACATCGCTGTTTTTTTTGTCTTAAAGTTACTTAAGGTAGATTTTAGAATAGCAAAAGGTCTTTTAATAACTACAATTGTTGCAAGTATAATTATGACTTTTTATTTGGTAAATGAAGAAACTATTATTGATAACTTTTTAATTCAATCCTATTGCGGCGTAGCAATAGTTTCAGGCATTTTCTTCAAGCTAAAAAGATTTGAATATAAATTCGAAAGTATTTAAACACATTTAAATTACCTTTTTGGTATCGTTTTTAGATTGTATTTTTGTAAAAATGTTTATTATATGAAATACGCAAGGTTGACAAAAGAGCAATTAGAAGAACTACATGTTGAATTTACCAATTTTTTAGCTTCGCAGCAAATAGATAAAACAGAATGGGATACACTTAAAAGAACAAAACCGGAAGTTGCAGAGCAAGAAATCGATATTTTTTCGGATTTGGTATGGGAAGGTGTTCTAAAAAGCGCCCGATATATTGAGCACTTTTCTAAAAATCATATATTTTTGTTTCAATTTGATGATAAAAATATAGATACAATTGTTTTAAAAACACTGGATACAGAGGTCGATTTCTTAACAAATCAGGGCTTAAAATGGCTGGGCAACCACATAGAAACAGACTTGGTTGAGATTCGTTATGGAGCTAAAACGTTTGGTGGCGATAGGAATGGAGAAATCTTTGAAATTATTCAGCAAGGCGGTATTTTAAGTCAGGGTGAATTGTATCAGCAAATAAAGTCAATTTTAAAAAAATAATTCCGATATAAATAATTCTATGGATGTTTTAGCCTTAATAACTTCGTTGCGAAATGAATTAAATGAGCATAATTACAATTATTATGTTTTGGATAATCCTACGATTTCTGATTTTGAGTTCGATCAAAAATTAAAGCAATTGCAGGAATTAGAAACTCAGCACCCCGAATTTTTTGATCTAAATTCTCCTACGCAGCGTGTTGGTGGAAGCATCACTAAAAATTTTGAAACAGTTGTTCACCAAAACAGAATGTTTTCATTAGAAAATTCATATTCTAAAGAAGATCTGACCGAATGGGAAAACCGCATTCAACGAGTTTTGGGCAATGTTGCCGTGGAATATGTTTGCGAATTAAAATACGACGGCGCATCGATTTCTATAACATATCAAAACGGAAAATTGCTTAGAGCGGTAACTCGTGGCGATGGTTTTCAGGGTGATGACGTAACGAACAATATCAAAACCATAAAATCGGTACCTTTACAATTAAAAGGAAATTATCCGCCTAAATTCGATATTCGTGGCGAAATTATCCTTCCGTTTGCCGGATTTGAAAAAATGAATAAAGAGTTGATCGATATTGGCGAAACGCCGTATTCTAATCCCAGAAATACTGCTTCGGGCAGTTTAAAATTACAAGACAGTTCCGAGGTTGCCAAACGCCCGTTAGAATGTTTGCTATATACGATTGTTGGTGCGAACCAATTTTTTAAAACGCATGAAAACTCATTAGAAGCAGCACGTTCGTACGGGTTCAAAGTTCCTAATCAATCAAAGCTGGTGAAAAATTTAAACGAAGTTTTTGAATTTATTGATTATTGGGACACTCACCGACACCATTTGCCTTACGAAACTGACGGAGTTGTAATTAAAGTAAACGATTTAGATCAACAAGAAGAGTTAGGCTATACGGCAAAAAATCCTCGCTGGGCAATTGCCTACAAATTTAAGGCAGAGCAAGCCGTTACGTTGTTACAAAATATTACCTATCAGGTGGGCAGAACCGGTGCCATAACGCCTGTTGCCAATTTACAGCCTGTTCAGTTGGCAGGAACCATTGTTAAAAGGGCTTCGTTGCACAATGCAGATCAAATTGAAAAGTTAGACGTGCGTGTGAACGATTGGGTGTATGTGGAAAAAGGAGGGGAGATTATTCCAAAAATTGTAGGGGTCGATTTTAATCAAAGACCTATTGGCAGTGTACCCACGCAATATATCACAAATTGTCCCGAATGTGGAACAACATTAGTACGCAAACCGGGAGAAGCCCAGCATTATTGCCCCAATTTTTATGAATGTCCGCCACAGATTGTTGGTCGTATCGAGCATTTTATCAGTCGGAAAGCAATGAATATTGATGGATTGGGAGGAGAAACCGTTACGTTGCTTTATAAAAACGGGTTAGTGCAAAATTATGCTGATTTGTATGAATTGAAAAAGGAACAAATTCTTCCTTTAGAACGAATGGCTGAAAAATCGGCAGATAACCTGATAAAAAGTATTGATTTGTCTGTCCAAATTCCGTTTGAGCGCGTGCTTTTTGCTTTAGGAATCCGTTATGTAGGCGAAACCGTGGCAAAAAAGTTAGCAAAACACTATAAGAACATTGATGCTTTAATGCTTGCCGATTATAATGAATTGATAAATGTTGATGAAATTGGTGATAAAATAGCTTTAAGTATTCGATTGTTTTTTAAAGATGAAGCAAATTTAGAATTGATAAACCGACTAAAAGATTACGGTTTGCAGTTTGCAGTTGAAGAAAAAGAAAGTACGCAGGTTTCAAATAAATTTGAAGGAATGACGATGGTTGTTTCCGGAAAGTTTGAACATTTTTCGCGCGATGAAATCAAACAAAAAATTGAAGATTACGGCGGAAAAAATGGTAGTTCAATTACCGGGAAAACATCTGTGGTAGTTGCAGGAGCCGATATGGGACCGGCGAAATTAGAAAAAGCAACAAAATTGGGTATTCCTATTTGGACTGAAGAAGATTTTATAAATCAGCTTAATAATTAATTATTTTTCAAAAAAAGAAGTAATAATTCCTTAATATTTATTAAATATGTAAATAACACGGTGTTGGTAGTTTTGTATTGTAAAAAATAAAACAATATGAAATCTATCGAAATGAAATCTGTACTTAAAGGAATTATGAGCCTGTTGGTGTACATTGTCTTTATGCTTTTGGTTTTTTCAAATGTGTAATTGCAGATGTAGGTAAGCTTGATTTTTCATTAAGCTGATGGTTAAATGATTGTGCAAACAATCATTCTTAAATTTGAATTAGTTTGTTAAAATATAAAAACGTTTGATAAAATTTATCAAACGTTTTTACTTTACTATTGAATTACAATTAAAACACCACCAATAGCTTTTATTTTTATTTTGTAATTTTGATTTACTTTTAGTGTGACAGTTGGGACAGAATGTTTCCAGATTTTCATCTTCTTCAGTTTGATATTTACATTCAAGACAAAACCAAAGTAGTATAAGCAGGATTTTCATCATTAATGATCCAAAAAAAACTATCTTCTTTACATTTTGGACATATTTGTGTTGGCATTATTTTACGTTTATAACCCGTGAAGTTGTGGTTTTATTATTCAATTCGTCAAAATAAAAATCAATCTGACCTACGCGTACGCCGTAGCAACCTACTTGGTTTATGATGACTTCTTTTCCTTCGGCATTCAATACAACGGTAGGTTTTTCTAAAAAAGTATGTGTGTGTCCGCCGATAATTAAGTCGATGTTTTTTGTTTTGGCAGCCAGATCTAAGTCTGAAACCATTTGCGATTTTTCGCCGTAGTTATAGCCAAGGTGCGAGAGACAAATAATTACATCGCATTTTAAATCGTTTTTCAAAATCCGTGTCATATCCTGAGCAATTTCAACAGGATGGTTCCAAACCGTTTCGCCGTATTCACTTTTATTTACCAAACCATCTAACTTAACGCCTAAACCAAAAATACCTATTTTAATTCCGTCTTTAATAAAAACTTTGTAAGGCTTGGTCAACCCGTTCATTAAAGTGTTTGTGAAATCGTAATTGGCATTGATTATGTCAAAGTCGGCTTTTGCAATTTGTTCCGCCAAACCGTTCACACCGTTGTCAAATTCGTGATTGCCAATGGTTCCGGCATCATACTGCAACATATTCATTATCTTAATTTCCAGTTCGCCACCGTAATAATTAAAATAGGGCGTGCCCTGAAACATATCGCCTGCATCAAGAATGAATGTATTTGGGTTTTCGGCTTTAATTTTGTTAAAAATTGTTGCACGTTTTGCTGCACCACCCTGATTTGGAAATTTTGCATCGGTTTGCGGAAATGTATCTAAATGGCTGTGCGTGTCGTTGGTATGAAGAATGGTGATTCGTTTAGTATTTGGTTTTCCCAAACTGCTTAATCCAAACCCTGTTAATGTTAAGGCGGTTACAGCAGATGTTTGTATGATAAAGTCGCGACGTTTCATTATTCAAAAATTATTCTTTGTTGAACAGAAGGTTTTAAAGTATCGATTTTTGTAAAATAAGCGATAAACATATTTCTTAGTTTATAATCTAACGTGTGGGTTTCGGTAGCTTTTAAAAAGAAATCCATTCTGTCGCCGCCTTTTGCCAGATAATCGTTTGTTACCACATAATAGGTAGCGTTTTTATCAACAGATTGTTGGTTAATTTTAATGTCCTTTATCGAAAAATCACTTTTATCTGCAATAATTTCAATTCTGCTTAAAGGATGTGCTACTTTGTATTTAAAGAAATAATCTGCCATTTCGTACACTACATCTCCTTTTAAAGCCAGTACTACTGCGCTGTTTTCAAACGGCATAATGTCATAGGCGGTTCGTGTGGTAATGGCACCTTTGGCAATGGTTGCACGGATTCCGCCAAAATTTAACAAGCAAAAATCAATTTTTTTTCCGGTTCGTTGTTCAAAAACGGGGGCTGCAATTTCAAAAATGGCATCGGCATAAAAATTAGTCATTGGGTTTTGCCATTTTCCGTTATTTTTATCCAGATCTTGTGGATTATATGCCAGAATTTTTGACAAATCGGCTGTGATGTGATCACTGTAAGGTTTTAAAAAAGAATCAATTTCATTATTGGCTGCAACTGTATCTGATATTTCTATGTAAGCTGTATCCGCTTTTGTATTCGTATATTGTTTGTGTCCGCAGCTTACCATTAAAAAAACGGTAAAACACAATATAAATACAGAAGAATAGTTTTTGTATTTCATAGTTGTTTTAATGAAAAAGTTTAACTTTGTTCAACAAAATTACGACGAATAATTTGTAACTTATTATGATAAAGTTACTTTTAACTTACTAATTTATTAAAATGAAATCATTCATAGGTACTGGTGTTGCTTTAATTACGCCTTTTAAAAAAGATTTATCGGTAGATGTTGATGCATTAAAAAGAATAGTGCAATACAATATAGATGGTGGTGTGGAATATCTGGTAGTGTTGGGAACAACTGCCGAAACAGCAACATTGACAAAAGAAGAACAAGCCTTGGTAAAGCAAACCATTATTGAGGCAAACAACGGAAAATTACCTTTGGTTTTAGGTGTGGGCGGTAACAATACAATGGATGTTGTTAGTCAGTTAAATACAGATAATTTAAAGGGATTTGATGCTGTTTTATCGGTATCGCCTTATTATAACAAACCCACGCAGGAAGGTATTTACCAGCATTTTAAAATGATTGCAGAAAAATCCCCTTTGCCTGTTATTGTTTACAACGTTCCGGGGCGTACGGCGAGCAATATGTTGCCGGGTACCGTGATTCGTTTGGCAAATGACTTTAAAAACATCATAGGGATTAAAGAAGCGGCAGGAGACATTGTGCAGGCAATGGAATTAATCCGTAAAGCGCCTAAAGATTTTTTGGTTATTTCGGGTGATGATATCATTACCCTGCCAATGGTTTTGGCAGGCGGTGCCGGAGTAATTTCGGTTATTGGCGAAGGTTTTCCAAAAGAATTTTCAGAAATGGTTCGTTTAGGATTAAACAGAAAAGCAGATGAAGCTTATAAAATCCATTACAAGTTAACCGATGCGATCAATATGATTTTTGAGCAGGGAAATCCTGGTGGTATCAAAGAAATTTTTAAACATTTAGGTTTGTGCGAAAATAATTTAAGACTACCTTTAGTAAATGTAAATCAAGAGTTATCAGACCGATTGGCTGATTTTGTAAAAAAATTCTAACCATAAAAAAAGAAATATGTTATCACAAGAATTACAGGCTGCTTTAAACAGGCAGGTGAAAATAGAGGGCGATTCGTCACAAATTTATTTAGCAATGGCTTCTTGGGCAGAAAACCAGGGCTTTGAAGGGATTGCTACTTTTATGTATGCCCAATCAGACGAAGAGCGTATGCACATGCTAAAATTGATAAAATACATCAATCAGCGTGGGGGTGAAGCAATTGTACCTCATGTAGAACAACCAACTTTAGATCACACATCTTTTAAAACATTGTTTAATCAGCTGTTTGAACACGAAGTTTTTGTATCGAAAAGTATTAATGAATTGGTACATATTTCTTTACAAGAGCGCGATTATGCCACACACAATTTCTTACAATGGTATGTTGCCGAGCAAATTGAAGAAGAAGCAACAGCACGCACTATCTTAGATAAGATCAATTTAATTGGCGACGATAAAGGCGGATTGTATTTGTTTGATAATGATATTAAAAATTTTCCGCAACAACAAGCGAATCAAAATATATAATTTAACGAATCGTTAAGTTTAAATGTCATAAAAGATGTCTTATTTTAGGGCATCTTTTTTTATTTAGAAAAGGTATTGTTCAATAACAAGATAAATAGTAACTTTGCATTTGCTATTAGAATTATAGCTTTTGTATAAACAACACCATTTTATGAAACAAATTTCGTATATAGTTTTAACCGCTTTAGTGTTTGCAAGTTGTTCGCCACTTCAAAAAGCTTTAAAGGCAGTCGATACTGCTTATAAAAACGAAGTTGCCGACCAATTATACGAAAAAGGAAAATATAAACAAGCCATTCGTTTATACGAACAAATAGAAGCCAAAGACGGCTGGATGCCTAATTATCAGGCAATGTATTACAGATACAGTAAAGCATATTACAATGCAAGAAAATGGGAAGCCGCGAAACCAATGTTTCAAAAGTTTAACTTCACTTACTTAACAAGTCCAAACCGTGAAGAAACCATGTATTTAGAAGCAATGTCGGCCTATGAAATGTCTGAAGTTTTCTCGTTAGACCAACATGTGACCTATGAAGGGATTCAAAAATTTGAAAACTTTTTAACATCATATCCAGAGTCACAATATAAAGACGATGCCAACGCCAAAATGCGTGAGCTACAAGAAAAAATTGAACGCAAAGCGTATGAATCGGCACGTTTATACAATAAAATTGGAGAATACACCCGCGATTACAATGCTGCAATTGTTGCTTTAGACAACTTTTTGTTAGATTATCCGGGAACAGTTTATAAAACCGATGCATTGTTTTATAAATTCGATTCGGCATACAAATTGGCAATAAACAGTGTTTATTCAAAAATGGAAGACCGTTTGAAAAATGCCATCAGCCTACATGACGATTTAATCAGTTACGATCCTGATACAAAATACAAAGAAGAAGCAGACAGAATGCTTGAACGATTAAAAAAAGAATTACAACAATTTTCATCAAAATAAGCGAAAATGGATTTAAAAAATTCCCAAGCTGCGGTAAATACAATTACCTACAATAAAGCCGAGATTGAAAAACCAACAGGTAATATTTACGAAGCTATTACAATTATTGCAAAAAGAGCAAACCAGATCAATACCGAAATTAAAAAGGAATTAATCGATAAATTAGACGAGTTTGCTACTTACAACGATAGTTTAGACGAGGTTTTTGAAAACAAAGAGCAAATCGAAGTTTCAAAATACTACGAAAGATTACCAAAACCACATGCTTTAGCAGTTGAAGAGTGGTTAAATGGTGACATAACATATAAAGAATAGATACATGTCTGTATTAAGCGGTAAAAAAATAATTCTGGGAATTTCCGGTGGAATTGCCGCTTATAAGACGGCAAATCTTGTACGTTTATTAATAAAAGCAGGTGCACAGGTTCAGGTAATCATGTCACCTGCTTCTTGTGCTTTTATCACCCCGTTAACATTAGCCACCTTATCAAAACGACCGGTTTATACCCAATTTGAAAAAGATTTTGGCGAATGGACCAACCATGTAGAATTAGGGTTGTGGGCAGATGCAATGATTGTTGCACCGGCTACGGCAAACACGCTTGCTAAAATGGCAAACGGATTATGCGATAATCTTTTATTGGCAACATATCTTTCAGCAAAATGCCCGGTGTTTTTTGCTCCGGCTATGGATTTGGATATGTTTGTACATCCTTCTACAAAAGAAAATATCAGCAAATTAAAGGGCTACGGAAACATTGAAGTCGAATCTGAATTTGGCGAGCTGGCATCGGGTTTAGTCGGGCAAGGCAGAATGGCAGAGCCTGAAACAATCATCCAAAAAATGACAGGCTTTTTCAATAATCAAACAACACTTGATTTAAAAGATAAAAAAGTGGTCATTACCGCCGGACCTACGTATGAACCGTTAGATCCTGTACGTTTTATTGGAAATCATTCCACAGGAAAAATGGGGTTTGATATTGCTGTTGAAGCTGCCAGTCGTGGTGCGGAGGTGGTCTTAATTACCGGACCAACGTTTTTAAAAATAACGCATCCGGCAATTAAAACGGTGCACGTTACCACAGCAAATGAAATGTACCAGCAATGCCATAAGTTTTTTTCATCGGCAGATATTGTGATTGGTGCGGCGGCGGTTGCAGATTATCGACCAAAAGTTGTTGCGGATCAAAAAATCAAAAAAAACGATGAAGAATTTGTAATTGCTTTGGAGAAAAATCCTGATATTCTGGCATCGTTAGGAGCTGTTAAATCACATCAGTTTTTAGTGGGGTTTGCATTAGAAACCGAAAACGAAATAGAATATGCAAAATCTAAATTGAAAAAGAAGAATTTAGATTTAATTGTATTAAATTCGTTAAATGATAAAGGGGCCGGTTTTGGAAAACCAACAAATAAAGTTACCTTTATTGACAAAGATTTTAATGTTTTTCCACAAGAATTAAAATCAAAAGAAGCTGTTGCTAAAGATATTATTGACCAAATTGTGAAGAGTTATGCTAAATAAAATCGTGTTGTTTTTTGTGTTCTTAATGGGATATTCAGGTGTTGCACAAGAGTTGAATGCCAATGTTGTAATTAATTCAGAGCGTATTCAGCAATCAAACAAACAGGTTTTTACAACGCTTCAAACATCTATACGTGATTTTTTAAATAACACGAAATTTACGAATCTAAACGTAAAACGCAATGAATTAATTGATTGTAATTTACTTTTAATTGTAAATGATTACGACCCCAATACCAATGCTTTTACAGGGACCTTACAGATTCAGTCGTCGCGTCCGGTTTTTAATTCGGGATACAGCACAACGCTTTTTAATTTTAACGACCGAAACATCTCTTTTAATTATATCGAATTTGAACCATTAACTTATTCTGAAAATAACATAGGTTCAGAATTGGTTGGTTTGTTAAGTTTTTATGCCCATTTAATGATTGGTCTTGATGCAGATTCATTTGCATTGTACGGCGGTTCGACAAACTTTCAGAAAGCAACGAATGTGGTGTCAATGATGCAACAAAACGGGGATAAAGGTTGGGTAATGGGTGATCAAAATAACAGATATGCGTTAATAAACGATATTTTATCAAACACCTATTCATCGTATCGTGAAGCTTTGTACAACTATCATATCAAGGGTTTAGATTTAATGAACAGCAATCCTGAAGAGGGTAAAAAAGGTATTGCCGATGCAATTAATACTTTGGCAAATATTCATAAAACCAAACCCAACGCTTTTCCTACACGCATTTTTTTCGATGCCAAAGCAGACGAAATTGTTCAGGTATTCAGTGCAGGACCAACTTACGACAAAACACAGTTGGTTGAAACTTTAACACGCATAAATTCCTCAAACGGAATCAAGTGGAATAGAATGTAATTCAACATTATGTTAACACATTTATCGATTAAAAATTATGCCTTAATAACGCATACAGTTATTGATTTTATGGATAATTTATCTATTATAACGGGCGAAACCGGTGCGGGAAAATCAATCCTATTAGATGCTTTGGGATTGATTTTAGGAAAACGTGCAGATTTGAATGCGTTGCGGGATAAAGAAGAAAAATGTGTCATTGAAGCGTATTTTTCTATTGAAAGCTATCAAATGCAGTCGCTTTTCAACGAATTAGATTTGGATTATGAAGCGGAAACAATCATTCGTCGGGAAATCTTGCCATCGGGTAAATCGCGTGCTTTTGTAAACGATGTACCCACTACTTTGCAAAACTTACAACAGTTAGGTAGTGTTTTAATTGATATCCATACCCAGCATCAAACGCAGGATCTATTTAGCGAGTCTTACCAGTTAAATTTACTTGATGTATATGCCGGAACCACCGATTTGTTGAAAGAATACCAACAACAATTACAGCAATTTAAAAAATACCATCAGCAACTAAATTCTTTAAAAGAAAAACAGTCGCACGCAGCCAAAGAACAAGATTACAATGCCTTTTTGTTAGATGAACTGGTTCAGGCGAATTTAAAAACCGGAGAGCAGGAAGAATTGGAAAGTCAGTATGAAGTATTGGCAAACGTAGAAAAAGTAGGAGGATTTTTAGAGGAAAGCTACGCTATTTTAAGCAATGAGGAATTTGGCGTGAACAAACAGCTGTATGAAGTAAAAGCACAATTGCAAAAGCTGGCTCAGGTAAGTTCTAAATATGAAGGATTGTCTCAACGGTTAGAAAGCAGTTTTATTGAATTGGAAGATGTTGCCGACGAATTGCAAAACGAAATACAACAGTTGGTTGTTGATCCGCAACAATTAGAATTGGTCAATCAAAAATTACAATCAATTTATCAGTTACAGAAAAAGCACAATGTATCAACCATTGAAGAATTATTGTTGATTCAGAATGAATTATCGCAAAAAGTGGCTGGTTTAGAATTTATCGATGAAGAAATCCAAACGATTGAACATTTAATCAAAAAAGCAGAAGAAAACCTTAATGAACAGGCGGCTAAACTTCATGCTAAACGATTAAATGTTGTACAAAAATTGAGTGACGAAATCAGCAAATTGGTAAAACCTTTGGGAATGCCGAACGCACAGTTTGATATTCAACTGCAATTAAAAGATGCGTTTTTAAGCAACGGAAAAGACGAAGTAAGCTGGTTGTTTTCGGCGAACAAAGGAATGCAGTCCGGATTGCTGAAAAAAAATGCTTCGGGTGGCGAATTATCACGAATTATGCTGGCTGTAAAATCAATTTTAGCTGCAAAAAGTAATCTGCCGACGATTATTTTTGATGAGATTGACACCGGAGTTTCAGGTGATGTTGCCGATAAAATGGGAAGCATCATGAAAGAAATGGGCAATTATATGCAGGTTTTTGCCATAACGCATTTACCACAAGTGGCTTCAAAAGGAAGCCAACATTTTAAAGTAACCAAATACGACAACGATCAAATAACAGTTTCTGAAATTAAATTGCTGAGCACAGAAGAACGCATACAAGAAATTGCCCAAATGCTTTCAGGAAATATAATTACCGATGCCGCTTTGCAACACGCAAAGCAATTGTTGAATTAAAGAAAAGATAAGATAAGTTTATAAACTACAAGGTCGGTAAGACCTTGCAGGATAGTTAATATTTTCCGCTTAACAGACTTCCACCAATAGTTGATTGAGCTTCAATCCCGATTTTTTTCATCATTTCGTAGGTAGTACAGACTGCAGCAGAAGTTACGGGAATACCGATTTCCTGTTCGATTTTATCAATCGCTTCGAGTGATGGCATTTGCACGCAAGCCGAAGCAACCAAAACATCAACTCCTGTTAAATCTAATTGTTTATAAATTTCCAAAAGATTCATAGGGTTTTGTGCAGCAACTTCCAGATTATCGGGAATTTCCAAAGCAATGCTTTCTTTTACTTTGATTCCCTGATGTTCGATATAATCTACCACCATATCCGTAAGCGGTCGCATATAAGGCGTAATGACCGAAATGGTTTTAGCTTTCAAAACATTCAAACCATTGATTAAAGCACCTGCCGAAGTTACAATAGGTGTCGGGAATCCATTAGCAATCGTTTCCTGATGCAGGTTCACTTCCGAAACGCAATGATAACCACGTCCCATACTCATAATGGCAACCAGACAGGCATAACCCATAACGTCCACGTGAGCATCCGAAAGCTCCAAAGCACATTTCAGGCTCATCGCATCCATAGCTTCGAGCTCTTCCTTGGTTACTTTTTTCATTCGCATCCTGCTCGAATGGAAAGTAAAACGTTCTGGTAAAATGGTTTCCCTTGCCCTGAAAATAGCAGGGATTTCCGTTTCCATTGTTACGTTTGAGGAAGGAACTATTTGTCCTATTCTATATTTCTTGTTCATTTTATTTAAAGTTTAAGATTGTTCTCGATACATTTTTACTACACTACGTTCCGTAAAAACACTCGAGCTGACGTACTGCTTACTGAAAACTGTGACTGAAAACTATATTTCTTTCACAGTATTGGTCAACGTTCCGATATTTTCCACATAACATTCCACTACATCTCCGTCTTTCATCCATTCCTGAGGAGTTCTTCCTGCTCCGACTCCTGCAGGAGTTCCCGTAGCAATAATATCGCCTGCTTCAAGTGTGAAAACCGTACTTAAATCTTCTACCAAATCATTGATGTTGAACAACATTAATTGAGTGTTGGAGTTTTGTTTTTCAATTCCGTTGAGCTTTAACGAAAGGTTTAAGTTATGCGGATTTTCGACTTCGTCTTTGGTTACCAAAAAAGGTCCCATAGGTGCAAAAGTATCCTGTCCTTTTGATACAATCCATTGTCCTTCACGACGACAATCACGAGCCGAAATATCATTGATTACCGTATATCCGAAAACGTAATCCAAAGCCTTTTCTTTAGGAACATATTTCCCTTTTTTGCCAATTACGACAGCCAGTTCCACTTCCCAATCGAGTTGTTGTGTCAATTTAGGATTTAAAAGAATATTCGTGTTTGGCCCTGTAACGGTTGTAGGCGGTTTCGAGAAAATAATCGGTTTTTGAGGTAGTTTTCCTGTTGTGTCTAATGTTCGGGCACTTTCTGCAACGTGTTCGGTATAATTCAACCCAATTCCGATGATGTTTTTTCGTGGTTTCGGAATAGGGGCAAGGATTTGGATTTCACTTAAATCATAGCTTATTTCAGCCAATTCTGCTTCCGAAATATCTTCTAAAAGCGTGTTGATTTCGGCAATAATCTCAAAGCCCATATCAATCAATTCCAAAATGGTTGAAGGTAGCGGAAAGTTTGCCACATCGCCAAAATCGGCTAAATCTACTGCTTTGTCGTTATGGATAAATCCTGCTCTTTGCTGGTTATCTGATGTTAGATAAGTTAATAGTTTCATTTGTTATTTTAATTTTTTAATTGTCTTGCTTTTAATCAGTGATTTCATTTGGGTAATAGCAACTTTGTTGAGATGAATAAGCCTTTCGCTTTGCGATAAGCCTTGTTGTATCAGTAAGGCATTAATGCTCTCCATATTGCTTAACACAACCAATTGCTCTAAAGTGGCAAAATCTCTGATATTTCCTTTTTCGTTGGGATTATTTTCTCTCCATTCTTTGGCTGTAATTCCGAATAAAGCTACATTCAACAAATCGGCTTCGTTAGCATATACAAAAGAGGTTTGTTGTTGGCTGATTTCTTTCGGGACAAGGTTTTCCTTAATAGCGTTTGTATGGATTTGGTAATTGATTTTTGAAATAGTACGTTGTAAGTTCCACTCTAAATTCAGACGGTTGTTTTCGTCCTCTTTTAAGCGTTGGAATTCTTTGATAATATAAAGTTTAAACTCAATCGAAATCCACGAGGCAAATTCCAAAGCAATGTCTTTGTGTGCAAAAGTTCCTCCGTATCTCCCTGCTTTTGAAACGATACCGATAGCATTGGTGCTTTCTATCCAGCGTTTTGGGGTCATTACAAAACTATTCAACCCTGCCTGTTTTCTAAACCCGTCGAATTCGACGGGTTTAAAATCGGGATTGTATATCATTTCCCAAAAACCTAAAAGCTCAATGGTATTTCGGTTTCTTAACCAATTTTTGATAATGTCATCTGTATGAGATGTGTCTTTATGTCGGGCTATATCAGTCAGCGAGATAAAGTCATTGCTATTATCTTCATACAAAACAATTTCAATACCTTGTACTTCTATTTTCTTGTTTTTTGCCATAGCGTTTTCTATTTTTCTGCTTTCTAACCCCCTCGAATTCGATGGGGTTAAAATCGGAATATTTTTGATTTCTAAAACTTTTAATATTACTAAACCTCGTCTGACGACAATCCGTCGTTGGCGGAAGTTTATTATTCATTATGTCTATTTCCTTTTCCAAGATTACAATTATTACACATAGTCTGTAAGTTTTCAAATGTTGTCAATCCTCCTTTGGAAAATGGAAGGATATGGTCTATATGTAATTTACAGGTTATATCAGTCGAAGGACTGTTGCCACACTTTACACATTTAAACCTGTCTTTTGAAAGCACTTTATATCTAAGACCAAGTGATATATCACGCTTTTCCTTTGCAGTTATTGTTTTTTTCTTTTCAAGAATTTGTACTTTGCCTATTTGTTGTTCAACATTAGGTTTGTCAGTATTTATATATTCAATAAATGCTTGTAAGGACAAATACCAAGTTCCAAATCTTTTCCTATATGTATTAGCTGAGATTTTAGAGGGAGCAATACTCATTTCTCCATAAGACGGTTGTTTACCATAATGAGTCCACACATTTAATAGATTTTCGAAATATTCGAATTCCGTATGTCGTCTTCCGTGTCTAACTTCCTTAAGACCTGCAACTTTTAATCCTTTTGACCAACTCCCAAATCGCCGACTAATAGTAGTAGGGTGGATTTTGGATTTTTCTTTGAATTCAGGTTGAGATAATTCAATTTTTCCAATTTGTTTTGATACTCGTTTTAGTTCATCAATAAGCTCTATGTCAGATATTTTTATTGTAATATTATTTCTCATTTTTTGTGTAACAAATACCACTATATCTATGCTCTAATCCACATAGTTTTAAAACATTTTCCCAAGAACCATATTTCTTACAAAGTCGCCAAGTTGAAATTTTAGACAATTCATCAAACTTTTTTCTTGGAATAATTGTGTCAGAAATTAATTCCGCCACACGTTTTATTTCATTCTTGATTTCCTCGTCAGAAACATCAAGTGAAAGTCTATTAATTTCAAATTTCATAATATTTCTTAAATCTCAAATATAAAACCTCGTTATTCAACAATTGTCTGATTCCCGCTATTCTCCATATATTCTTTTTCCTGATATAAGCCTAACTTTTCCATAACGGGTAAATCGTTAAACGAAAACAAACAGGCGTCTTCGGTATCAGACAAGTTGTGATGTTCGTGCCAAGCCCAAGACGGCACACAAAAAATATCACGCTCTTTCCAGTCAAAGCGTTTTCCGTCAATTATGGTATAGCCTTTTCCTTTGGCACATTGGTACACAAATGACCCCGTATGCTTATGGGCTTTTCCTTTAAAACCTTTTGGTAAAAGCTGTATGGACGCTCCCATAGTCTGCATTACGTGTCCTCCCGTAAGCGGGTTGCTGTACTGCATAATGATTCCGTCAAAAGGGTTGGGCGTATTTACTTTTTCAGCTTCCAATAATGCAGGATAAACCGTTTTCCACGAATATTTAAACAAAGGCGAATAAGGTTTGTCCCACTCCTTGTCAGGCGGAATAAGTCCTGCTCCTCCGTAAGTCATCGGGGAATAATTGAGCGGTGCAATAAGTTCCTGTGTTCCGTCCAAAACTGCATAATCATTGGCTTCCAAAGCATTTACCAACGGAATATCCAATCCGTCCTGCCAGATACAGGTTTTTCCTCCTGCTTCCACTCCGTGTTCGTGCCACGTGGAGTTGGGAGTAATCACAAAATCGTTTACCTCCAACATAATTTTGTTCCCGTCCACAACCGTATAACCGCCTTCGCCTTCCATAATAAAGCGTAGGGCAGAGGCTTTGTGCCTGTGAGCTGAAGTAAACTCCCCGGGACGTGTAACCTGAATTCCCGTATAAAGCCAACCAACTGCGGCACTTACATCTCTTCGCTTGTCGTTTACCAGATAAACCACTCTACGCCCTGCCTGTTCAGGGGTTACGAGTTCCGAAGATTTCAATACCAAATGCCTTAAATCTTCGTATTTCCACAGCATCGGAATGGATGAACTTCTCGGTTCCCAAGGTTCAATGTCGTTGGCTACCGTCCATAAAGCTCCTGCTCCGAGACCTTCTAATTCTTTGTAATACGCTTCGAGTTCGGGAGTGTCCTGTACCCGAGCCCGTCCGTAAATGTCGTCTGAATGTTTTGCGTCCATAATAATTATTTTTTAGTTGGTTATTCTTCCTTTTTTTCTATAAAAGTAATTCTTTTTGTCGGGGTAACATTTACCCGTAAATCAAAAATATCAAATCGGTTGTAATGCCCCAAAATGTCGTGCATTTGTTTGGGCTGAATACATTTTGCCAAGTCAATATCCGCATAGATAATTCCCTCGTCATCAATAAGAGGCTGCCCGATAACTGCTCCGTTTGGTCCTATAAAACCCGAAAATGCACTGCTTTTTCGAGATAGCAATTTTTCTACATTGGGAACTTCGGGTTTTAGAATATCCATAATTTCCTTTGAAATGGTCGAACACGAAACAATCGTAAACAATTTCCCTTCAAACGAATGGGCTGCTGCTCGGATTTTGATAGCTTCTGCCATATCATAATCGGGTGGGGCAACAGGGAGCGAAATATAATTCGCTATATGGATAAGTTCTCCTTGTGAAAGTAAGGTAAAACGAGCTAATGTATTGGTGTTTTCCCCACAAGCCAGTGTCCCGATTGGTCCGACTTCGGTATCGTAAACCTTTAAGGAAGAACCGTCTCCCGAAGTCCACGTTAATTTTTCAGCCCAGGTTGGAACTAACTTTCTGTGTCTTCCAATAAGGTTTCCTTTGTTGTCAATGATAAGGTTGGTATTGTAAATTTCCCCGTAGCTTTGCCCTCTTTCGTTGATTCCGATAACGATATGAATATCATACTCTTTCGCTGCTTTGTAAAGCTTTTGCATTACCCCATCATCAACCGAAACGGAATTTTTATACAGTTCTTCGTACCATTTGCTTCCCTGTACAGGTGTCATAATCCAGTTCCAGTACGGATAACCTGCTATAAAAACTTCGGGAAAAGCAATCAGTTTTGCCCCGTTTTGTGCCGCTTCCTTTATAAACGAAACAGCCTTGTCAATCGTTTTTTCCACATTCAGAAAAACAGGTGAAGTCTGAACCGTTGCTGCTTTAAATTTTTTGAATTCCATAGTTATTTAATTTAACTCCGACAGAGTTTTAAACTCTGTCGGAGTTGTCAGGGTTTAAATTATAAATTTACTTATTTTCTTTTTCATTTCTTCCGAAAAAGGCTCGGCTTTGATGCTGTTTCTGTCTTCGGATATTTTTACGTTTACTAAAGTAACTTCTCCTTCCAAACAGGTGTTTCCGTTTTCGTCTTCAAACCGAAAACCGCAGGTTACAGATGATGATTTGAGTTCTTTTACCCATAATTTTTTGGTTAGAATTTCTCCCAATCTTGCTGCTTTTTTGAACTGAACTTTTAAATCGACAGTTGGTATGCCGTTCGTTTCATGTATTTTTGAAAATGGTCTGTCCAAAGCTTCTTCAAACCAGTCTTCTACCAGGCAGTTCAACATTTCTAAAAATCTTGGGTAAAACACAATTCCCGCATAATCTATATGCTGAAAACGTATTTTTTCTTGTTTTATAAAATAGTTCATCTTGTTTTAATTTATCTCAATTGTCTTGTTGCTAAATCACAATCAAATTTAATTTCTTCCTTAATCTTATCAGACAAAACGTTGTTCTTAATTAAGATTTCAACTATTCCATTTCGATGAATAGCACAATTCATTTTATTGTATAAAACTTCAAGAGGTTCTTTACATTCTTTTGTTTTATTCGCTGTATAAATGTCTGTATATATTTCTGCCAATCGTTCTATTTTATGTTCATTTTTTGTTTTATTTACAATCTCACATAAAAGTTTGTAATCTCCACCTTTATAATTGGAAACCAAAACTTCTAAATAATCCATTGGATTTTTAGTGTTCTGTATTTTTTCCATAGCAAAGTTTCTAATGTCTTTACTTTTTAAATGTTTCAATGCATTAATAGCTTTATCAACTATTCTGTTTTTACGTGTCCGTTTTTGATTTGCAAAGCCTAAAATTATTTGACTATCGTAAGGGAATCTGTAAAAGTCAAAAATGTCTAACAGTTTTTCGATGTTTGATTTATCAGTTTCATTAATAAGTTGTTTTGCGATTTGATTTATTTCATCGTCTGTCAGATTTCTTTTTCTTATCAAAGAGATAAAGGGTTTACTATTTAGAACTTCATCAATTATGTCTTTGTAGTTTGTTGGTTTGGATTTATGCTTTTCCTGACTTGCTTTTGTTTGTTTTATATTGTCAAGATAAATGTGAATGAACTTGTTTGTTTTGGCTTTCTTTTTAAGCTCTTCGTAAACTTTTATGGATTTATTTTCTTCTTGAAAATGACAAATAATACTGTCATCCTGCCAACCGTCAGGATTTTGTTCAATATATTTACCAAACTTTTCGGCAATGTAAAATAGTCCATTTAGTCCGTCAAGTTCCAATATTTCTGAATAGCCAACCCAATCAGAGCCTTCAATTGGATTATTTAAAAATCTGTCATAGATTGCTTTCTTTGCTTCTGTATCGTTTTGTTCAACAAAAAGTTTTGTAAGAGCAAATAAATGTGTCAAATTCCAAGTGTCATTCTGTTCCGTTGCCAAACCTTGTAAAACTGCTTTTCGAATTTTGTTTTTTTGATTTGAGATAGAAATTATATCAAAAATATATTGAGCCCGATTTCCTTCACATTGTCCGTCATAAGCAAAAATGTTCAAAGCACCTTTAATGATTTGATTTGAAAAGTCAATTTTCGGATTGTTTTTCACTATCAAATATGCTTCGCCAGTCCCACGTTTTAATGAGTTCAAAAATTGTTGCTTAATATTTATGTTTTTTTTCATTGAATAATTTCACTACTACTTCAACTTAAATCGCTGAATTTTCCCTGTTTCCGTTTTTGGTAATTTATCCAGAAAGTTAATCACTCTCGGGTATTTATACGGAGCTGCATTTTCCTTAAACCAGCTCTGAATCGTTTTTACCAGTTCATCGGAAGCATTTTCTTTGGTTTTCAGGACTATATTGGCACAAACCAGCATTCCCCGTTCTTCATCGGGAAGTCCAACAACGGCACATTCTAGAATTTCTTCGTGTGTTAAAAGTACGCTTTCTACCTCAATAGCCGCAATATTATATCCCGAAGAAATAATCATATCATCGCCTCGTGCCACAAACCAGAAATAACTGTCTTCGTCTTTTCGGAAAATATCGCCTGTGATATTCCAGCCGTCCTGCACATATTCTTCCTGCTTTTCGGTTCGGTTCAGGTATTTACAGCCTGTAATTCCCCGTACGGCAAGTCTTCCGTGTTGGTTTGGTGGAACTTCATTTCCGTTTTCGTCAATGATTTTTGCCTCGTATCCCGTTATGGCAACACCTGTTGCTCCCACACGCATATTGTTTTCGTTGGAAGAAATAAAAATATGCAACATTTCCGTTGCTCCTATGCCGTCAATGATTTTCAGTCCTGTGGCTTTGTGCCAGTCTTCCCAGATTTTAGCCGGAAGTGTTTCTCCTGCCGAAACACATTTTCGCAAGCTTGACAAATCGTAATCTTTGGCTTTTTCCGTAAGTACTCTCCAAGCGGTTGGAGCGGTAAAACAAATCGTTATTTTATGGTTTTGAATCGCCTCCAAAAGCAAATCGGGACTTGGCTTTTCAATCAAAAACGTACTTGCTCCGAAATACATCGGGAACAAAACCAATCCTCCCAAACCAAAAGTAAACCCGATAGGCGGACTTCCCGTGAAAATATCCTTTTCGGTTGGTTGCAGGGAATAAACAGGGAAAGCCTCGCAAATATTCAGAATATCTTTGTGATAATGAGCCGTCATTTTGGGATTTCCCGTAGTTCCCGAAGTAAAGCCTATAATGGCTACATCATCGGATTTTGCAGGGTAATTTTCAAAAGTTTTGGATTTGGAAGCCATTAAGGTTTCCAATGCTCCGTTTCCGTAAAAACAGGTTGTTTTCAAGAATTCCGATTGTACGAGATTCATTTCGTCAGCCAAATCGGCATCGCAAATTACGTGCGAAATTTCGGCACAATCAATCAGCGTCGTAAGCTCTTTTGAGCGAAGCAAAGGCATTGTAGCCACGACAATTCCCCCTGCTTTCAAAACCGCATACCAACAAGCAACCATCATCGGGTTATTGGCAGAACGCAATAAAACCCGATTTCCCGATTGTAAGCCCAAATCTTCCACCAAAACACGGGCAATCTGATTGGCTTTCTCGAACAGCTCCCGATACGTCCACGTTTCTTCAAACGTGCGAATACAGATTTTATCGGCTTTACCCTCCTCACAATGAATATCCAAAAGTCTTTCAACACAATTCAGGTTTTCAGGACGATGGAATTGAGGCAAGTCTGAAAAAGTATATTCGGGTTGTAAATCCAAACTCGGTAAACTGTTATGAGCAAAATTGTCTTTCATATTTTTATGTTTTATGCTATCCTAAAATCCCAAGACGTTGCCATTGGGTTTGTTATATGTTGCCCTTTCAGGGCGATTTTCCCAATGCATCGCATTGGGTTATGTATATATTTCCCTTTCAGGAAAAAACCGTTTGTTCTTCAATCACGTCCACAAATAATTTTCATCAAAATCAATTTTATATTCAGCTAAAAATTGCACATATTCGTCCTTAAATGAAATCTTTTTATGATGTTCTTTTTGGTTTTCTATGTATTTTTTTACCCGTTCCACTACCGATTGACTAACCGAATAACCCGCATATCCGCCTTGCCAAGCAAAATCTTGGTATTCTAAACCTTTGGTCTTTATCCAACGACTGCTGTTGCGTTTGATTTCTTCTACAAATTTTGACAAAGCTATATTTTTCGACATTGTTGCCAAAATATGAATATGGTCTTCCGTTCCGTTGATTTTTATCGGAACAGAACCGTTTTCTTTGATGATACCTCCGATATAAGCATACAATTCTTTCTCAACTTCGGGACGGATTAACGGTTGATTATATTTCGTATGAAAGATAATGTGTACATACAGCTGTGATAACGATTGCGACATATTTTATTCTTTTTAACCCCAAGGCGTTGCCTTTGGGTTTATTATATGTTGCCCTTTCAGGTGTTTTTTGTTTTGTTCTTTTTTCCCAATGCGGTGCATTGGGTTACGTATATATTTCCCCTTTTAGGGAAAATCCGTTTTGTTCTGCAAAAAAGGCTGAAAGCCTTTCTTATATTTAACCCAATGGCAACGCCTTGGGATTTTGATAATATATCCAATCCGATAAATCGCCCTGAAATCGAAGATTCGACGAAGTCAAAGGGCAACATATCTAAAGGAAATTATTATTTTTTGTTGTGTTCATTTTTATTCAGTTTTTCTTTTATAAAAAATATAATCAGTGTTCATCGGTTCAATTCCACAATTTTTTAGTTCGGTTGCAATTTGAGCACGATGATAAGTAGAATGATTAATTACGTGAAGCAAAACATCTTTAATTTTGTTTGAAAATTTAACTCCTTTTGAGTTGGTATATTCGATAATGTTATTGAGATTATTATCAGTAATAATTTTTAATGTTGTTGAATAATTTTCATTATCAATATTCAAAAGGTCGTTCCAATTATTTATTTGCCAAACGTCAAATTCTTTTTCATTTGTTATTCTTGCATTCCAAATTTGTTGAGCATTAATCAGATGATTTATCAGTTTCAGATTTTTATCAGAAATATTTTGTATGTTTCCAGAAAATAATACAATCAATTTTTGGTTAAAATGATTGTTGTATTCGAATAGTTCTTTAAACTCTTTTTTCATTTTTGTATCTGATTTCTAAATCATTTCTTATTACTTTTCGGCTTTAAAGCCCGTTTCATATTTTCGGTTTGTTTTCGTTCCGAAGCGGTGGAGCTGTAAAGGCTTGGTATAGCTTTTTCATATTGATAAGGAATATCATTAACTTCAAATTGCTCGTAAGCCTGTGCTTTTCTCACAAAATAAGGGTCAAGCAAAAGAGGCTTGCCAAGCGCAATCAAATCGGCTTTTCCGCTTAAAATTATCGTGTTTATTTGGTCAATATCGGTAATGTTTCCTGCTGTAATCGTAGGTATATGAACCGTATTGCGAACCGCATCAGAGAAAGGTACCTGCCACATTCTTCCCATTTGCGGCTTTTGGTTTTCGACTGTATTTCCCGTGGAAATATTGAGTATATCTGCTCCTACATTTTTAAACTCCTTCACCATCGTAAGAATGTCTTCCTGTGTGATTCCGTTTTCTGCCCAATCACAAGCCGAAATCCTTACGGAAATCGGTTTATGTTGTGGAAAAACATTCCGTATTTCCTTGAAAACCCGAAGCGGAAAACGCAACCTGTTTTCGATATTTCCTCCGTATTCATCGGTTCTTATATTGGTTAAAGGCGACAGGAAAGAGGCTAACAAAAATCCGTGATGAGCCTGTAACTCAATCATATCGAAACCTGCTTTTTCGGCATTTTGGGTTGCCGATACAAATTGGTTTACGATTTCGTCCATATCGTGAACGGTCATCTCTTTCGGAACAGCCGTTTTTTCGTTAAACGGAATAGAAGAAGCGGAAAGCAATTCCCATTGTTTTTCCAAAGGTTCGTTAGTTCCTTCCCAAGGCTTTTTAACCGAGCCTTTTCTTCCCGAATGTCCTAACTGAATTCCGATTTTAGTTGAAGTATTTTGATGTATGAAATCTACGATTCTTTTCCAGCTAACTACTTGTTCTTCGTTGTAAATTCCTGCACAACCCAAAGTAATTCTTCCTGTTTCGGAAACAGCGTTCATTTCGGTCATAATCAGTCCGATTCCTCCAATCGCTCTTGAAGTATAATGCTGAAAATGCCAGTCATTAACCAAACCGTTTTCGGCAGAATATTGTCCCATTGAAGACATCATAATTCGATTGGAAAGCTGTAATTCCCTCAAAGAAAAAGAAGAAAAGGCAGGAGCGTTTACATCCAAATTATGATGGATATTAAACTCTTTCAATACAGAATCCGTATAATTTTTATCTCTTAAACGTAAGTTTTCGTAAGTAACTTTTTTGGAGCGAGTCATACAACCGAATGCAAACTGATAGAACGGGTGCTGATTATTCCTGTCCATATTCTCAAACCAGTCCAGAGAAACTGAAGCCGCATATTGAATCATTTCAACGGGATTTCTTCGGGTGTTTTCGTATTGTCTGAATGCTTTTTGTACATCATCGGGATTAGCCATCAACGCATCAAAAAGTCCTATGGCACAATCCATTGCCAGTTTTGTTCCCGAACCAATCGAAAAATGAGCGGTTGCTTTGGCATCTCCCAATAAAACGATATTGTTGTGATACCAATTCTTGTTGGTTACGTGAGGAAATTGCCTCCAGTGCGATTTGTTCGTAATAAGCGGATGCCCGTCTAATTCTTCTTTGAAAATTTCGGCTAATTTGGCAACGGTATCTTCTTCGTTTGCGATTTCAAATCCGATTTTTTCCCAAGTGGAGTTACTACATTCAAAAATCCACGTGCTCATACCTTCTTCATACTGATAGGTGTGGGCTACGATACTTCCGTAAGGAGTGGTTCTGAAGAAATAAGTAAAGGCATCGAGTGGTTTGGTAGAACCCAGCCAAACGAATTTGTTCGATTTTTGTTCGATTTTTGTTCCGAATTCGCTTTGTAATTTTGTTCGTATTGTGCTTGCAATTCCATCCGAAGCCACAATAATATCAGAATCTTTAAATTTGGATAAATCTTCGATATTCTGCTCAAAATGTAAATTAACACCTTCTTCCCGACATCTTTGATGAAGCAGTTGGAGCAATGTTTTTCGTGAACAACCACAAAAACCATTTCCTGCAATGCTGACTTGTTCGCCATCACGAGCCACGATAATATCGTCCCAATAGGCAAATTTACTCCGTATCAGCTCATAAGACTGCATATCCCTTTTCAGGAATTCGCCTAAAGTTTCATCGGAAAAAACAACTCCAAAGCCAAAGCTGTCATCGGGTTTGTTCCGTTCATATACGTCTATTTCCCAATCGGGTCTTGCTTTTTTTGTTAATATCGAAAAGTAGAGTCCGCCCGGACCGCCACCTATAACTGTTATTTTCATATTTTACGTTTAATGGAAAAAATTTCACCTAATTTGCTGTAATTGGAACCTGCCAATCGGGCAACTGGTTTGTATGTATCTAAATTGATTCTGTAATTTTCTGAAAGGATTTCATCGGAAATGTGCATCATCACAACTTTACCGATTACAATGCAGGCACCTCCGTTTTTATGGTCTTCCAGAAAATAATGATGCACCATTTCGCATTCAAAATGAGCTTTTGCTTCAGCAACTCTTTTGGGTTTTATCATTTCGCAAGGAATAGGAGTGAGGTTTGCCAATTCGAACTCGTCAATGGTGCTATCAACCATTTCGGAGGTTGTATTTACCTGCTCAACTAAATCTTCCGTAACCAGATTGACGACAAATTGTTTGTTACTTAATACATTATTTAAGGTGTCTTTGTTCTTATTTCCTGTACGAACAGTAGAAAACATCACGTGAGGAGGGTCTTCTCCCACAACATTGAAAAAAGAAAAAGGAGCAAGATTGTTTATTCCGTTGTTGTCAACCGTAGAAATCCACCCGATAGGTCTGGGAATAACCAGTCCGGTTAATAATTTATATAAAATACCTGAATCGGTATCCTGAACAGAAATTTGCATAAAATTGTCGTTTACACAAATTAAACAAAAATTATTTAAAAAGTTGTTCTTTTTTGCTCAGGAATTGAATTATTTTACAATGTGGGTATAATGATTTCTTTTTGCAATGTGAAAGTATCCTAATGCGTAATTGTCTTCTTTGGTTTGGTTGACAATGTTTCCTTTAACTGTTCCCATAGGACTAGAAAACGGATTGCCGTTTTCGCCTGAAATAGCCAATAATTTAGATAGGTAATTGAAATATCCCTTACTGATTGATGTAATGGAATGATTTAATTTGTCGCCGGTTTTTAAATCGTCTTTATCGTAAAAATACATATCGTTCATGATGTTTCCGTTGGTAAACATATCATCGGTTACTCCAAAATATTTATCAACAGGAGAAACCATTTGTACCAGATAGTAATTTTCTTCGTTGGCATTATCCTGAAAATTAAAACGAAATTCATAAGAATCTCCTGTAAAACCGCCATCATTTGCCTGATCAACATTTATAATTTCGGGCGGTGTTAAAAGGGTAGAAGTTGCCTTATAGGTTTCGTTATTGTAAACAACTGTTAATTCGTACACCTTGCTCATTTCAGGTATAAAAGCATTGTTGGCAAAATCACCACTGCCGGTATTTATGAACTCATAAATATAATCGGTATCAATGTCTTTTATTGAAACCTGAGCATCATCAATCGCAGGGAAAACACCGGAATAAAAATCGGTAGTTGTTGATAGATGTATCTTGTTAAATTCAGGCTCGCCAATAAAAAGGTTGCCATCGATAACCAATCGAGGTATGTTCTTATCAAAATCCAAAATAATTTCCTCTTCACAGCTTACAAAAAACAAACTGCAAAAAATACCGAATATATATAGTAATTTTTTCATCTTAAAATTTAAAATTATAGGTAACACTTGGCACAATACCAAAAATTGAAAGTTTAGAAGTTTCGGTTAAATTATCTGATCCTTCAACCGATTTAAAATTAATCGATGCTGCATTTTTTCGATTGTAAACATTGTAAATTCCAAATACCCATTCGCCTTTCCATTTTCGGTTTTCGTTTTTAGATGATGAATAAGTTGCCGATAGGTCTAAGTGATGAAAAGCAGGCATGCTGTAATTGTTGCGGTTGTTGTAATTTGGAACTTGTAAGTCTAAAAATTCGTATTTACCGTCGGGGTACGTTACCGGTCTTCCCGATTGAAGGGTGAAACTTGCGTTAAAACTCCATTTTTTGCTGAAATCATAACTGGCAACAATTGATAAATCGTGTAAACGATCGTGCGGAGTTCTGTACCATTCGCCGTTGTTTATACCTGTTTCGTTTGCTGTTCTACCAGCAGTTTGCTGCATACTTTTAGCAATAGTGTAAGCAACCCAACCTGTCAATTTACCTTCGTTTTTTCTGAATAAAAATTCCAAACCGTAAGCCTCGGTTTTTCCGTTTAAAAGCACTTGTTCAATGGCGCGGTTTCCTATTAAATCGGCACCATCGATATAATCCAAACGATTTTTTCCTAATTTAAAATACGATTCAATTTCTAACGAATATTTATTGTGGTTTAAGTTTTGAAAAAATCCAACTGCATACTGATCTACAATTTGCGGTTTAACATACGGTCCGCTTGGTTCCCAAATATCTAACGGAGTTGCCGATGTGGTGTTTGATATTAAATGTACATATTGTGTCATACGGTTGTAACTCATTTTTATCGAACGGTCGTCGGTTAATTTTACCGAAACAGCCAAGCGTGGCTCAAAATTATCAAACTTACTTATACTTTTATTTTTACCGTAATATTGCGTACCAATAGGTGTGGCTTTTTCATAAGTATCGGTCTGCTGATTGTAAACCACCGGATTATTGTTCTCGTACAAATTGATGTTTTCTTCGCCCAAACGGTTAAACATGCTGTATCGCAACCCATAATTTACCGATAAGAAAGAATTAATTTCTTGCTCGGCTTCTATAAACACTGCATTTTCCCATGCGTATTTGTGAGGGATTTGATAAGCATTAACCTGTGAGCCTGGTACGTCTGGTTCGATCAACCCTGGGTTGAAATCATAATACAGGCTGCTGATTCCGTATTTTAAAGAAAATTCATCGTTGATTTGATGATTGATTTTATAATTGAAATCGTAATTTTTAATACCCGAATCCCAACTGAAACCGACAAAATTTAATGTCAATCCGTAGTAATAATCAGAATATCTTACCGAAGCTTCGCTGTTTATTTTTGATGAATATTTACTGTTCCAAGTTAAATTTGCAACAGTATTACCAAATTTATTATCAAAACTATCATTGAATTTAAAAATATCCCTTCCAAAATATCCAGTAAAGTATAGTTGGTTTTTATCGTTCATTAAATAACTCCATTTGGTATTTAGATCGTAGAAATAGGCGGAACTTTTAATATCTGTAAGCTTTAAAAACAAATGAGCATACGATGCGCGACCTGCAAACAAATATGATAATTTATCTTTAATAACAGGTCCTTCGGCCATTAATCTGCTCGATAAAAGACCAATGCCGCCTGTTGCTTTAAATTGTTGGAAATCTCCATTTTTTTGATTGATTTCTAAAACAGAGGAAGCCCTGCCTCCATACCGTGCTGGAATTCCACCTTTGTATAATTTAATATTACTTACAGCATCATTGTTAAAAATCGAAAAGAAACCATATAGATGCGATGAACCGTAAACCGCAGTTTGGTCTAACAGTAACAAATTTTGATCGGATCCGCCACCGCGAACATTAAACCCGGAAGTTCCTTCACCAGAATTAACCACGCCGGGCAATAACAGAATAGATTTTAAAATATCGGTTTCGCCCAAAACTACCGGCGCTTTTTTAATTTCGGCAGCAGTAAGCTTGTTTACGCTCATTTCGGGTTTACGAATGTTGATTTTGTTGGATGTAGTAATAACGATTTCATCTAAAGACTGATCGTCTGGTTGCAAGGAAATGTTCTGAACCACATCTTTTGTAAGATCGATTTTTTGCGAAACGTATTCAAATCCTTCCACATAAACCGAAAGCTGATAGGTTCCGCTTGCAGCCATTAAAGAGTAATTTCCTGCATCGTCGGTCTGTAAAACGGTTTCATCATTGTTTAAAGCAACTGTTACGGTAGTTGATGCTAGCGGCGTATTATTTTTAGCTTGCGTTACTTTGCCCGATAGTTTGTATTTACTTTGTGAAAAACTTAAACTTGTAACAAATAACGATAATATTAAAAGTGTTTTTTTCATGAGTTTTTAATTAAACTAGTTAAGTAACGTAATGAAAGGTTTCTTTAGTATGTTTTAATTTCTCTTATTTGTTACAAAATAAACTTGTTTTTATAAATTAAATACGTTGTAACTCTTCAGAATTGCCCGATTGTCTTTCGTTTGTTTGCATGTTTTTATTGCCAAAACGATAAACTAATGAAAAGCGTACGCGTTGTGCATTCCAAACATTTTTAAATTTTTGAGTTACACCGTACATTTCTTGTTTGCTGTATTCACGTCCGTTAAAAATGTCACCGCCACTAACACTTAACTCTAATTTTTTGTCTAACATTAAATATTTTACTGTTGAATAAAATTTTGCATACGGTTTTAGTTCGAAATTTTGATATGTTTCGCCAAAGTTTTGAAAGTAACTTAAACTGAAAAATAGTGTTTTATTAGCGTTTAAAGTAAAATCATTTGTGGTAAAAAACGATGCTGATGTTCCTTTGTATGTTTGGTCTGAAATGGCAATATTTGAAATGGAATAATTAAAATTAAAAGTGTTTACACTAGTCCACCAATTTGTTATTTTTGCTGTGTAACCCTCGGTAATTCCAATATTTGTTGCATCAACATAATTCATCCAAATGTAATTATTCTGTTTTGTTTCGGCATTTATCATCGATGCTTGGTTAACACCGTCTTTCATGTTAGAAAGATATATACGACTGTCTAGTTTTTGATAAGTGTAGGTTAATTCAAAATTGTGTGAAAAGGAAGGTCTTAAAAACGGATTTCCCTCGTTGTAACTAAATTCGTTGTTTATAGTTCTAAAAGGATTTAAACTTTCGTAGCTAGGACGGCTAATTCGTCGGGAATAATTAAAGCCTAAACTGTTTTCATCGGTAAAATTGTGCATAACATACAACGTAGGAAACAGTTTTAAATAATCGTTTTTATGACGATTATCGTTTTGTAACGAATAACCTTCTGTTTGGGTAGCTTCTAATCGTAAACCAGCCTGAAAAGTCCATTTTTCTGAAATTCTTTTATTTGCCGAAAAGTAAACCGCTTGATTTTTCTCTGTATATTTAAAATAATTCGATAAGTTTTCATTATTCACAAAAACACCTTCTTGGTTTTTATTTAATGCTAAAATGTTATTTTTTGATGTAGATTGTGAAAAACGAAACCCCGTTGAAAAATCAGCAAATTTGGTAGGTAGCTCTAAATCTGTTTTAATAGAAAAGTTCTGGATTTTAATATTTATATCATTAATTCCTGTACTAGTTGAATTTGGAATTAGCTCATTTGTTGGCGTAAAGCTTGCGTAAGTAAAATTGTTTGTTTTTGGTGAATTATAATTTACAAAGTCAATATCAATGTTTATTTTTCGTCCTAAAGTATCTAATTTATATTCTGAATAAATGGTGTAAATCTGTTGAAATGTTTTGTCTGTTGATGTTGCATTATTCCTTAAAAATTGATTTATTGATCCGTTTTCATGATCAAAAATAGTTGTAATCTGTGGCTGAACATCAGAAAAATTAGAGTTATAGACTGATGCTTTTGTTCCAACTTTCCAATTTTTATTTAATTGATAATCCAAAGCAATTTTCCACTGATGTATTTGTTTTTAGAATCAGAATCATTTTCGTTTTGCCAAAAGGCATCGTTATAATAAATGTCATTGTTCCAGTTAATTAACGATCTGCGTTCACCAAGAATTAAAGAACTTTGAAGTGTAACTTTATTTTTTTGTAAGTTAAAAGCAGCGTTGTATTGTTGTGTGTTTCTTCGACTACGTTGGTATGTTGCACCCAACGTTGTATTCCAACTGTCTTGTTTTGTTTGTTTGGTAACTATATTTATAATTCCACTATTACCTTCTGCTTGATATTTAGCAGGTGGTGTTGTAATCACTTCAATTTTAGATAAATTGGCTGCACTTAAACTTTCTAAATAATTAGTCAGTTCTTGTTGTTCCATATAAGTTGGTTTATCATCTATTAAAATTAAAACAGAATTTTTGCCCGAAATACCAATATTTTCTTGTGTTACCGTCACACCAGGGGTGGTTTTAAGAGCATCTAAGGCAGTTCCGCCCGTTGCTGTAGTATTATTTTCTACATAATAAATAAAACGGTCAGCTTTTCGTTCGGTAAGTTTTTTATTTGCTTCTATGATCAATTCGTTTAAATTTGTTGATGTTTGTACATTAATAATACCCAAATCTAAGCTCGCTGTTAGATCAATTAATTGTTCATAAACAACATCGTTAAAATAAGTAATTTGTAGGTTATAGCTTTTCTCTTGAGCTTCAATTTCAAAAAAGCCGTTTTCGTCTGTACTGCTAAAAATAGTGTCGTTTGAATTTAATTGAATATCATAAAAAGCTACGGCTTCATTATTATCTTTTACCAAGGCTTTTAATTGATGTGTTTGTGAAAATACTGACATATTAAACACAAAAAGGATACATGCTAAAAATACTTTTGTTTTCATTATAGATTATTTTAGCAAAATTTGGTTTTATGTGAATGATATTTTTTTTATTTCGACCAATAGTAAAAAAAAATCGGCCAATGCGTTCATCGGATAAAAACATTATTTCGTCGAAATAATAAGGTCACTTTTTAATAAAAAATTACATTTACACTTAAAAATAAATTAATAAAAAATGAGACAGAAATATGTAGTTGCGTTGCACATTTTGTTTTGGTTGTATTACTTTTTACAACAATTGGTAACTTTAAACCCAAGTACTCAAAGTCTTAGCATTCCTTTGTTTTCGTTTACCTTTTTGTATGTTTTTATATTTTATTTAAACTACTGGGTTGCTTTACCGCGTTTTTTTGATGTAAATAATACAAAACAAATATTTCTGGCATTATTGTCTCTTTTTGCCATTTTTATTGGGCTACGCTACTTTATTGAAGAGTTTTTGTATTTAAAACTTTTCGGTTTTCATAATTATTATGATGGTGTATCAATCCCATATTATATTTACGATAATATTTATTACGGAAGCCGGCCAATTGTAGCCTCGTCTGTACTATGGTTTATTGTTAATATGCTTAAATTACAAAAAGATCAAATTCTTTTAATTGAAAGTAAGCGTGAAACAGAAATTAATTTTCTTAAATCGCAAATTAATCCACATTTTATCTTTAATACGTTGAATAATATTTATTATTTGGTTTTTGAAAAGTCTGAAAAATCATTAAAAGCGATAGAACAATTAAGTGGATTAATGAGATATATGACTTACGAAAGCCAAAATGAAACCCTTGCTATACAAAATGAAATTGATTATATAGAAGATTTTATTCAGTTAGAGTCAATGCGTATCGTAGGTAAACCAAACATAGTTTTTAAAAAAGATATTGAAAATACTCAATACAGAATACCGCCATTACTATTAATTCCTTTTATTGAAAATGGTTTTAAGCATGGAGTTGTTAATAATCAGGAATACCCATTTTTTATCACATTAAAACAAAAAAGTAATTTGCTGGTGTTAGAAGTAGAAAACTTAATCAATCAATATAAAAAAGACAAAAAATCAGGAATAGGTATTGATAACATAAAAAAACGTTTACAATTATATTTCCCTAATAAACATTCGTTAGAAATCAATATAGAAGGGCAAAAGTACCAAGTTAAATTAACAATTAATTTATGAGAAGAGTAAATTGTATTATTTTAGACGATGAACCTATGGCAGTAGGATTACTTTCAAAATATGTTGATAAAATTCAAAGTTTAAATTTACTGAAAGCTACAACTAATCCCTTTGAAGTGTTAGAATTTACTAATGATAATTTGGTCGATGTTATATTTATTGATATTCAAATGCCAGAACTTACAGGTATGCAATTAATGGAAATATTGGGCAATAAAACAAAGTTTGTAATTACATCGGCATACAGTGAATATGCTTTGATGGGATATGAACACCATGTAATTGATTATTTATTGAAACCAGTTTCGTTTGATCGTTTTTATAAGGCGGTTCTTAAAATTCAGGAAACTTTTAAAGAAAAATTAGTTATAGAAACAAATACCGTTGCAACCGAAGAAAAACAAGATGATTTTTTATTTGTAAAAACCGATGGTAAATTGATTAAGATAAATTTAAACAATTTGCAGATTGTTGAAGGATTAAAAGATTATCTGTATTTACATCTAAAGAATGAAAAATTAATAGTTTTGGAAACGCTTAAAGATTTTGAACTTAAATTACCAAATAACTTTATGCGTGTACATAAATCATACATTGTTAGGTTAGATCAGATTGAGAGTATTGAACGTAACCGCATTTTTATTCAAAATAAAATAATTCCTGTGGGCGATACCTATAAAACAAAGTTTCAAGACTGGGTAAAAAGTTTCTTGTAGTTTTCTATTTTAATTACAGATTGTATTTGGTTTGTAAAACTAAGATCAACAATTTGTAACGATAATGCTGTGATGTTTAAAAAAATAACTATTTGGGTTGAACCAATTCTTCAGCTAAATGCGCCCAGCTGTATTCTTGATAATTATTTTTGTTTAACCACACAAATGCATTAATTTCATTGGCAATAACAGGTTCAAACAAACAGGGTAACTGTAACCAATAAACGCAGCCATGCATCATTGTATTGTGTTCGTCTACGGCTTTTGTTTGATGTGATCCTAAAAAGGTAAGCTGATGCAGTTGGATTTGCAGACTAATTTCTTCTTTAACTTCACGAATAACTGTTTCAATCTCCGTTTCGTTTGAATGAATTTTATCACCGATTAACTAATAGAATTCTGAATTTTTCTTACAAACTAGAAGCAGTTCTTTGTTGGGATTGATAATAGCAACCGATGCTATGTGTAAGGTTTTCATATAAAATATTTAGATATCAATTAAAGTAAATGATGTAATACGTTTATTATTCCTTACAGTATCAATAACTCTATATCTTCTTTTACTGAATTTGTTTTCAAATTCAACATAAAGCTTTTTTTGTTCTTTAAAAACTTTATATCTAAATCTTTTATATTCTGTTGTAAAATAAGAGTTTGCAGGTTCTTTGCAAGTTTGTGTATCTGTAAAAATAACTTCATTTAAATTTAAAAAATCAAACTCAACCTTTCTACATATATATTTTTGATATTTTTCACCTCGATCTACATAAATTGTAAACTTATTTGTTTTAAAAAACAAGCTGTCAGTATTATCTGCGAATAAACGTAAATCAGAATAAGAGACTCCATCAGCATTAACAACTTTAATGCGCTCCTTTATTAGTTTTTTAAATTCACTTTTAGAAATATCTTGAGAAAAAGAAATTAAAGGAAATAGTATCAAGAAATAAATTAATGTTCTCATTGTTACAATTTTTATGAAATGAAAAGATATAAAAAAACCGTCGAATTACGACGGTTTTTTTATACAAATTCTATAATTATCCTAACTTTTCAACAATTGCATTTAACGTTGCAGACGGACGCATAGCTTTTGATGTTAAGTCAAAATCAGGTTGGTAATAACCTTTAATATCTTGCGGTTTACCTTGTGATCCGATTAATTCTTCATTAATTTTTGTCTCATTAGCTTTCATTTCTTCAGCAATTGGAGCAAATAAAGCAGCTAAATCTGCATCTTTTGTTTGTGCTGCCAATGCTTCAGCCCAATACATCGCTAAGTAAAAATGAGAACCTCGGTTGTCTATAGTTCCTAATTTTCTTCCCGGTGATTTATCCGTTGCTAAGAATTTTTCTGTAGCAATATCTAATGTATCTGCTAATACCATTGCTTTCGGGTTGTTTTGTGTTTGCGATAAATGCTCTAACGATGCACCTAATGCCAAAAACTCCCCTAATGAATCCCAACGTAAATAACCTTCTTCGATAAACTGTTCGATGTGTTTTGGAGCCGATCCACCTGCACCGGTTTCAAACAATCCGCCACCATTCATTAACGGAACGATTGACAACATTTTTGCTGATGTTCCTACTTCTAAAATAGGGAATAAATCAGTTAAATAGTCGCGTAAAACATTTCCTGATACGGAAATGGTATCCTCGCCCTTACGAATTCTGTCTAAAGAGAATTTACAAGCATCAATCGGACTTAAAATGCGAATATCTAATCCTGTGGTATCAAAATCAGGTAAATATTTGTTTACTTTTTTAATAATCTCTCTGTCGTGGGCACGGTTTTCATCTAACCAGAAAACTGCCGGTGTATTTGATAAGCGTGCACGGTTCACAGCCAGTTTCACCCAGTCTTGAATAGGTGCATCTTTAGTTTGGCACATACGGAAAATATCTCCGGTTTCAACATCTTGTGTCATAAACACATTACCTTCTGCATCAACTACTCGGATTGTTCCCTCTGCCTCTGCCTGGAATGTTTTATCGTGTGAACCGTATTCCTCTGCTTTTTGTGCCATTAACCCAACATTTGGAACAGACCCCATGGTTTTAGGATCTAAGGCTCCGTTAGCTTTACAATCGTCAATTACCGCAGTGTAAATACCAGCATAACAACGATCAGGGATTAATGCGAAAGTGTCCTGCTGTTTTCCTTCTTTATTCCACATTTGACCTGATGTGCGGATCATTGCCGGCATAGAAGCATCAACAATCACATCAGACGGAACGTGTAAATTGGTAATTCCCTTGTCAGAATTTACCATAGCAAGTGCCGGACCGTTTGCAATAGCCGCATCAATAGCCGCTTTTACTTCTGCTTCTTGTTCGTTTCCTGCAATTTTAGCGTATAATTCTCCTAAACCGTTGTTTGGGTTAATGTTTAACTGATTGAATAAATCGGCGAATTTTGCAAAGACATCTTTAAAATAAACTTCAACAATAGCTCCGAAAATAATAGGATCCGAAACCTTCATCATTGTAGCTTTTAAGTGTGCCGATAATAAAACGCCTGCTGCTTTTGCTTCTGCAACTGCATCTGCCACAAAACCTTTTAGGGCGTTTAAGCTCATTACCGATGAATCGATAACTTCGCCAGCCTTTAAGGGCGATAAACCTTTTAATTCTTTTACCGAACCATCTTTTCCAACAAATTCAATTTTAAATTGTGAAACATTTTCAACCGTAACCGATTTTTCTGTAGCATAAAAATCACCGTGTGTCATTGATACTACTTTTGTTTTAGAATCTGCAGACCAGGCACCCATTGAATGTGGATTTGCTTTCGCGTAATTTTTAACAGCTTTAGGGGCACGGCGGTCAGAGTTTCCTTCGCGTAAAACCGGATTTACTGCCGATCCCAATACTTTTGCGTAAGTAGCTTTTATTGTTTTTTCTTCTTCGTTTGTTGGATCTGCCGGATAGTTTGGTACTGCGTAACCGTGTGCCTGTAATTCGGCAATGGCAGCAGCCAGCTGTGGGATAGATGCAGAAATATTTGGTAATTTAATAATATTAGCTTCCGGAGTATTTGCCAATTCTCCTAATTCTGCTAAGGCATCACCTATTTTTTGATCTTCTTTTAAGAATTGTGGAAAGTTTGCTAAGATTCTTCCTGCCAAAGAAATATCGCGTGTTTCCATTTGAATATTTGCGGGTGCAGTAAAAGCTTTAACAATAGGTAAAAAAGAGTAAGTAGCCAACATCGGCGCCTCATCTGTCAATGTGTAAATAATTTTTGATTTTGACATTATGATAAGATTTGTTTAAATCGAAATAAATTTTTGCTTACAAATATAGTGAAAACACTTCTATTTTTAGGTTTATTAACAAAAGAGATTTTATCTTTTAATGAAAACTTAATCTGTCTTTTTATGCATCGCCTTGTAATAAGCAGCTCGGCTTAATGGTTCATATTCTTCGGTTTCACCCAACATTACCAGGTTGTCGTTTGCAGCTTTCCTAAAACTGTAATTGGCTAAATTTCCGGTGCGTGTACAAACAGCGTGTACTTTGGTAACATATTCAGCAGTTGCCATTAAAGCGGGCATTGGACCAAAGGGTTGCCCTTTAAAATCCATATCCAGTCCGGCAACAATTACACGGATACCTGCATTTGCCAAATCATTACATACGGCAACAATTTCATCGTCGAAAAACTGTGCTTCGTCAATTCCTACCACATCGCAGCCATCTGCCAAAAGTCTGATGTTTGCGGCAGCGGGTACAGGCGTAGATCGTATTTCGTTGCCCTGATGCGATACCACGTTGTCTTCGTCATAACGGGTGTCAACAGCGGGTTTAAAAATCTCCACGCGTTGTTTGGCAAACTGTGCACGCCGCAATCTACGTATTAATTCTTCGGTTTTGCCCGAAAACATTGAACCGCAAATTACTTCGATCCATCCAAATTGTTCTTTATGATTTACAGGATTTTCAAGAAACATTTTAGCAATTATAAAATTGTTTAAAACAGTTTTTTCTGTTACTTTGTATCCTACAAATTTATCAAAATAAATTGGTTAAACTTAAAACCTTTAAAAGTTATGAAAAAAATCATTGAATCCGATTTAATAAGCATTGCCCACCGGATTTTAAAATTAAAAGACAAATCTGAAATAGCTTCTTTGTTGAAAGAAACCGAAGAATTACATAATAAACTACTCTTACTTCAGTTTTATGAAGACAATAAATACCGTTTAGATCCATTGATTACCGAAGAAAAATTGATTGAAGAACCAGACCAGACAGAAACGAAAGAGAAGACGCCTAAAGAAGACGAAGCCTCAAGTGTTTTTTTAACCGAAGAAAAGAAAGATGATGTAGTTACTTTCGAAGAAGAACTAATCACGCCTATTGAATTAAACGTTACAGAAGCAGCGGCGATTGATGAAGCAATTGCAGAAGAAAACAATGAAGTTGATTTGGAAGAAACCACAGAAACATTGGTTGATGATACAGTAGAAAGCGAAAGAGCACCGGCAACAGATACTATTGAATTTACTCCGTCTATCGAGGAAACCCAAAAAACAATCGAAGAAATAGACGAGGAAATCGAAGAAATCGAAGGGAAAGATCCCGTTGAAGATGCTAAAGAAGCGGTAGAACGTGCCACTATAGAAATTGATCCTGTTTTTTCATTGCCTCATACCGAATTGTTCAGTAAAGAAACAGACAAGGAAGAAGACTTTAAAGCACCGCAGCATTTCGTATCTACTCAATCGGTTGAAAAGCCTGCTGAAAACTATCGTCAGATTCCGTTAAACAAATCTATAAACGATGCCTTTGCCAATAAAATCTCTATTGGATTAAACGACCGTATTGCTTTTGAAAAAAATTTGTTCAATGGTAACAGCGACGATTTAAACCGGGTAATTTCTCAATTAAACACGATAGAATCTTACGAAGAAGCCAAAGATTTTATTGATGATCTGGTAAAACCCGAATTTAATAACTGGAACGGAAAAGAAGATTACGAAACCCGTTTTATGGCGTTGGTAGAAAAAAGATTCCTTTAAAAATGAGTAAGTTATATATTGTACCAACACCGATTGGCAATTTAGAAGACATGACTTTCAGAGCCATTAAGGTTTTAAAAGAAGTTGATTTAATTTTGGCGGAAGATACCCGTACCAGTAGCAAATTGTTAAAACATTTTGAAATTGGTACACCTATGCAAAGCCACCACATGCACAACGAACACCAAACGGTTGAAAACGCGGTGCAGAAATTAAAAAACGGACAAACCATTGCGTTGATTTCCGATGCAGGTACGCCCGCAATTTCCGATCCTGGTTTTCTATTAACACGTGGCTGTGTAGAAAACAATATTCCTGTGGAATGTTTACCGGGCGCAACGGCGTTTGTTCCGGCTTTGGTTAACAGCGGCTTGCCAAACGATAAGTTTGTATTTGAAGGCTTTTTGCCCGATAAAAAAGGACGACAAACCCGTTTTTTAGCATTGGCAGAAGAAGCCCGAACCATGATTTTGTATGTTTCGCCACATAAACTGGTAAAAACGTTGGCAGAATTTGAAACCTATTTTGGTAAAGAACGACAAGTTTCCGTGTCAAGGGAATTGTCAAAATTACATGAAGAAACCGTGCGAGGTACAGTTGATGAGGTGCTGAAACATTTTGAAGCAAAACCGCCAAAAGGCGAAATAGTTGTAATTGTAGCAGGTAAACAAAAAGAAAAAAAGAATAAACATGAGTAGTCATTTAATTACCACTACGTGGAAAGGAAACATGCAGTTTGAATCGACCAACCTGGGCGGTTCTTTAATGATTGATGCTGCCGAAGAAGTTGGTGGAACAAACAACGGTTTGCGCCCGAAAGCGTTGATGTTATCGGCTTTAGCAGGCTGTTCGGGGTTGGATGTTGCATCACTGATTAAAAAAATGCGTTTAGAAGTTACCGATTTTAATATTGTAACCGAAGGTTTTTTAACCGATACCGAACCTCAGGTTTACGATAAAGTTACGGTTACCTACCATTTTTACGGAACAAATCTTAACGAAGAAAAATTAAACCGTGCCGTAGAATTATCGGTTGAAAAATATTGCGGCGTTATGCACATGTTCCGCAGTTTTGCCGATGTAAAGATTGAAACAGTTTTTCATACGATTTAATAAACAAAAGGAAGCTGAATGGCTTCCTTTGTTTCTAATAGTGAATAATTGCTTTTTTATTAGCATTATTTCATTAAGTAGTTAATAGCACCCCCATCAACTAGCAATTCTGTTCCAGTAATAAAACTTGCATTCTCAGATGCTAAAAATAAAACAGCATTTGCAATCTCATTTGCATTTCCTAATCTCTGCAAAGCTGTGCTAGAAGCTAAAAAGTCTTTAACTTCGGTTGATGCAACTCCATCAAGGCCTTCGGTTTGGGTAGGTCCTGGACTTACCATATTAACTCTGATTTTTCTTCCTGCTAATTCATTTGCAGCAATCTGCGCAATTTTATTTAACGCAGCTTTTGTTGCAGAATAAATACTTGTGTTCATATTTGAAGCGGTTGCGACTGTAGAAGATGTAAATACAACAGAAGCTCCATCAGCTAAATGAGGTATTAAAGATTGTAAAGTAAAAAAGGCTCCTTTTACATTAGTATTGAATTGGGAATCAAAATCCACTTCTGTTATTTGTTCTATTGATGCAAAAGATGCAATACCCGCATTTAAAAATAGCACATCAATTTTTTCACCACTTTCCACAATCGTTTTTTCTAAATCTTTAATTCCGTTAAGATTTGAAGTGTCAGATACAACAGTTTTTAATTTTGAACTATTAATTGCAGCTGTTGCTTTTTCTAAGTTTTGTGTATTTCTACCAGTTATTAAAACATTTGCTTGCGAATTGATAAAAGCTTTAGCAGTTGCAAACCCTATTCCTGTAGTACCTCCGGTGATGACTACGTTTTTATTTGTAAAATTCATTTTGTTGTTTTTTATTTATTTAACGAAGCAAAAATAACAATACAAAGTTATTTTAAGTAACTTTGTACTGAAAAATAACAGTAACATAGCTGTAACAAAGTAACATTATGGAGTGTAGTACAAAAGATTTCGGTAAAGAACACAAGAAAGAAATGAGAGCTGTTCAAGATTCAATGGATGTGCTAAGTGGGAAATGGAAAATCCCAATTATCTCATCTATTTGTTATTACGAAAAAAGACGTTTTTCTGATATTTTGAATGATATAGAAGGCATTTCAAACAGAATGTTAAGTAAAGAATTACAAGAATTAGAAATTAATATGTTAATAAAACGAACTGTTTTAGATACCAAACCAGTAACCGTTCAATATCATTTAACAGATCATGGATTAACGCTAAGAACTATAATAAACAATCTTACTGATTGGGGAAATGAACACAGAAAAGTAATTGTAGGGAGATAGGTATTGACAAAAAAATGAAAATAATTTTGTACATTAAATATACTTCTTGAGATGCTTTTACAATTTTCTTAATACGCCTGTATTAAAACATCAGAAGGGATGTGCCATTTTTCGGATAATTTCCGAATCATTTCCAAAGACAACTTACGTTTTTTATTTAAAATTTCACTTGCTCTACTTTTTAATCCGATGACTTCAGCCAAATCATTTTGAGAATAGTTCAGTTGTTCCATTCTAAATTTTATGGCTTCAATAGGATCTGGCAATTCAATAGGAAAATGTTTGTTTTCATATTCCTCCAGTAAAATCCCTAAAATTTCCAATTCATCGCCTTCATTTGTTCCCGGATTGGCATCAAAAATTACTTCAAGTCGTTCTAATGCTTCAAAATAATCTTGTTCTGTTTTTATTGGTTTTAATTTCATTGTTATTAATTTATTGACTGTTAATAAGTTTGCGCCAAGATAAGTTTAGACTCGTCACTTCGAGTAGCGTAACGAAGTGAAGTGTATCGAGAAGCTTTTACATTATTAGGTTCTCGACAGGCTCGAACTGACGAAAGTCTTAATTTTATTCTGGTTTGATATAAACTTCGTGATAATCATTTTAAATTTTATTTGCATCAATTTTATCGTATTCAGTATGAGTTCCAATAAATCGAATCCACATCATTTGAAAATTGAAGTTGATTTTTACAATTAATCGATAATTATTTCCTTTGATATTGAAACAAATTCTATTATCCGCCAAAATACTTGCATTAGGATAATCATTTTTCAGTTCATTCAAATTTTTCCAACTTCCTTTGTCAGCTTCCTGATACCACGATTTTAATTGTTGTTCACAGTCTGAATGCTTTTCCCAAAAGTCACGTAATATTTTTTTGGCTATAACTCTCAACTACTTTTCTTTTTTACAAAGATAAACAAAATTCCCAAAGTGGGAAATTTTTGTTTTATTCCAGGAAATTATTTCTGTTTTATACAAACAAAAACCATCTTGCAAAAACCATAATATTAAAATAATTTTGTACATTAATTGCACTTTTTTTGAGGTGCTTTTACATTTTAATTATGCGTTGGTCTTTAAAACAAAACCCGGATTCCCAAATCATTCAGCATTTAAAAACAACTTTAAATGTAAGTCCGCTTATTGCTACCTTGCTGGCACAACGTGGTATTACTACTTTTAATGAAGCCAAGCAATTTTTCCGTCCATCGTTAAATGATTTATACGATCCGTATTTAATGAAAGATATGAAGAAAGCTGTCGATCGTATCGAACAAGCCATAGCAGCCGGCGAACGCATTATGGTTTTTGGCGATTATGATGTAGATGGAACCACGGCAGTTGCCTTAATGTCATCGTACCTGAAAAGTTTTTACCCCGATGTAGATACATATATTCCCGATCGTTATGTGGAAGGTTACGGAATATCAACCCAAGGAATCGATTATGCTGAAGACAACGAAATCACACTGATTATTGCTTTGGATTGTGGAATTAAATCGACTGATAAGGTGGAATACGCCAAAGAAAAAAAAATTGATTTTATTATCTGCGACCATCATTTGCCGGGTGATGAAGTTCCAAATGCCGTTGCAGTGTTAGACCCCAAACAGCACGATTGCAACTATCCGTTTAAAGAATTATGTGGTTGTGGTGTGGGTTTTAAACTGATACAGGCATTGGCGGCGAACCGTAACCAAACCATTCAAGATTTAATTCCGTATTTAGATTTGGTTGCAACTGCCATTGCAGCCGATATTGTACCCATTGTTGATGAAAACCGTGTTCTGGCATTTTATGGTTTACAGGTAATCAACAACAATCCGCGACCGGGAATTTTAGCAATGAAAAAACAGTTTGCTATTAATGAATTCACAATTACCGATGTTGTTTTTAAAATCGCCCCCCGAATAAATGCTGCCGGACGTATCAAGCACGGAAATTACGCCGTTAGGTTACTAACCGAATTTAATCTGGAAGAAGCCATTGAATGTGCCAAAGAAATAGACGAATTCAATCAAAACAGAAGAATTCTTGATCAACAGATTACTGAAGAAGCCCTAAATCAAATCATTAAAAATAAAGAAGAATCTGATTTTACATCGGTTGTTTATCAACAAGATTGGCACAAAGGTGTAATTGGTATTGTAGCATCACGGTTGATCGAAACCTATTATCGACCTACCTTGGTTTTTACAAAAAGCGGTGATAAACTGGCGGCGTCGGCACGTTCGGTTAAAGGGTTTGATGTGTATCAGGCATTGGAGAAATGTTCTGAACACATTGTTCAGTTTGGCGGACATATGTATGCGGCAGGTTTAACGATTGAAGAAACCGAATATCAAAATTTTAAGGAGAAGTTTGAAGAAGTGGTTAAAGAAAGCATTGGTGTGGAACAACAAACCGAAGAAGTTGAAATTGATGCCGTTGTTGATTTTAATGAATTTGACGAAAGAACACTGCGTATCCTTAAGCAGTTTGAACCGCACGGACCGGGAAACATGACGCCTGTTTTTCTTACCTCGAATGTTTTTGATACCGGCAATGCTCAATGTATCGGAAAAAACAACGAACACCTGCGTCTATTTGTTAAACAAAACCATTCACAGGCATTTCCGGCAATTGCCTTTAAAAAAGGTTATATGGTTGATGCTGTTAAAAATCTTAAATTACTGAATCTGGTTTATTCGTTGTCAGAAAACCAGTGGAAAGATAAGGTAACTATACAACTTCACGTAAAAGATATTAATACCCTGTAAATTCATCAACAACTATTCAAATTATTACCTATTTTTGCGACTGCAAATTATTAATCATTTTATTTAAATTTTTATCTATGAGAGTAGCTGTAGTTGGCGCAACCGGAATGGTTGGCGAAGTAATGCTGAATGTTTTGGCAGAACGTAATTTTCCTGTAACAGAATTAATTCCGGTAGCATCGGAAAAATCAGTAGGCAAGGAGGTAACTTTTAAAGATAAGAAGTATAAGGTGGTAAATTTGCAGGCAGCCGTAGAAATGAAACCCGATGTAGCCTTGTTTTCGGCGGGTGGCGACACATCGTTAGAATGGGCACCAAAATTTGCCGAAGTGGGTACAACTGTTGTTGATAATTCATCAGCCTGGCGAATGGATCCTACGAAAAAACTGGTTGTTCCTGAAATCAATGCGAATGTGTTGACAAAAAACGATAAAATCATCGCCAATCCAAACTGTTCAACCATTCAGTTGGTAATGGCATTGGCTCCGTTACATAAAGAATATCAAATTAAACGCGTCATTGTATCTACCTATCAGTCGATCACAGGAACGGGCGTAAAGGCGGTTCAGCAGTTAGAAAACGAATACAAAGGTGTAAAAGGCGAAATGGCGTATCATTACCAGATTCACAGAAATGCAATTCCTCATTGCGATAGTTTCTTAGATAACGGTTACACCAAAGAAGAAATGAAGCTGACCAATGAAACTATGAAGATTATAGGTGATGACAGCATAAAAGTTACGGCAACAGCTGTTCGTATTCCGGTCGTTGGCGGACACAGCGAAGCGGTGAACATCGAGTTTGAAAACGATTTTGATGTAAACAAAGTACGTGCAATTCTTCAAAACACACCGGGAATAATGGTTCAGGACAATACTGATACCAATACCTATCCAATGCCGTTGTACGCACAAAACAAGGACGAGGTTTTTGTGGGGAGAATCCGTAGAGATGAAAGTCAGCCAAATACCCTAAACATGTGGATTGTTGCCGATAACTTGCGTAAAGGTGCTGCAACCAATACCATACAAATTGCTGAATATTTGTTAGAAAATAAGTTAATAGGTTAGGTTTATAAGAACTAACTTACAACACATTGGAAAGTATCAATGAAAAATTTATTATTATTTTTACTAACGATTACATTCTCTAATCTTTACTCACAAACTGATTATTTTGAGGGGAAAAGAACTTACTGTGAGATTTCTGAAAATGAAAGAGTTAAAGAGATTTTTCCCCTTGGTATTAAATGTGTACAAAACAGGCAATATTTAGGGTCTGCTATTGAAATTTTTACTGATGTAATAAAAATAGATGCTACATTCTGCGATGCTTATTTTTGGGTAGGTTATGCTTTTAGGTTAAGCAATATGAATAAAGAGGCTGTCGCAATGTACTATATAGCTGATAGTTTAGCTCAAAATAAATCAATTGAATTCAAACAAAATCTTGCAAGTACAAGTATGTTAATTGGGGCTGATAGTTTGGCTAGAAGAAAATTTGAAGAAATTAAAGAATATTTTCCAAATAGTCCTGAAGGATTTTATGGGGTCGCATTAACTTCTACAAAAATTGGAGATGTTATCTATGGTTTAGAAAATATAAACATAGCCGAAAATAAATATAATAAACCTAATGAGGATGCTCAACTTTTAAAAGCTATTCTTTTGACTTTGAATGAAAAGTATTCGGAATCAATGCCTTATTATGAGATAGTGAAAAATAAGTTTAGTAAACTAGATCATTTTAATGGAAATTATGCTTTAAGTTTATATGAAATTGGGTCAGAAAATAAAGATGAAAAAAATATTAAATTAGCTAAAAAATACTACAATAAAGTAAGGAAAAAAGAAGAACTTACTGAATATATAAGGAGTAGGTTTGAAAAGTAAAAACATATCAAAAGTTTATTACCTTTTCAATAAACTACAGTAAAACTATATGGAGATGGGAATTTCGAAGTTAAAAATTTCAACCTTTTCCAATTTGTTATAATAATATCTTCATAAAAAACTCTTGACGAATCAAGAGTTTTTTATATTCCTAAAATATCTTCTTTACAATGCCACATATACAACCTGCACAAATTAATGTGTCAGAATTTCTTTTCTTTATATGTTTTTCTATCCTTTTTATTTCTTTGGGTATTTTTATCTTCTTTTTTTTCATTAATGATAGTCCATAAGTTCCGAAAGCTTGATTTTCAATATTATAACTTTTTAAAAAGGAAAATATCTCATCGTAATTCTTTTGATCAATAAGAGATTGAATTTCTTTAGCAGTTTGTGTTAGAGTGAAAGCGTATCCAAAGTTTATTGCAAATGTTTGATTAAGTGAGATCTCAGAGATTAAGTCTTCTAAACGTTTATCAGTTTTATAAAAACTGTTTCTGTTTTTTATATATTCATTTATTAGTGAAGAGTCTTTTACGAAATATTTGGTGATTAATTTTCTCTTTTTGGACTCCCAGGT
>SMEI01000019.1_pt1 | contig 44198 bp, 44 predicted proteins | sample 2456321 | NCBI WGS metagenome assembly SMEI01 (sample SAMN10132588, study PRJNA489261) | soil metagenome | isolation source: day1 control-silt loam soil ammended with composted manure from dairy cow... | place: USA | collected 2015-05-01
ATAACTCATCTTTTTCTAAATTATTAAATAGAGTTGGTTTTTGACCTCAATTTTTTAATCATAAAAAAACCGTCCCGATTTTATAAACGAGACGGCTTCAGCTTTTTGTTTAGTCTAAAAAAGAAAAGCATCGCTTGTACGATGCCTTTTTCTTAACGAATTGGTCTGTTTAAAACCAAATCTATATATAAATTTACCTTGTTCTTTAATTGTTTTCTGTGAACTACAAAATCAAGGAAACCATGCTCTAATAAAAATTCTGATGTTTGGAAACCTTCCGGTAAATCTTTACCTGTGGTGTCTTTAACGATACGCGGTCCGGCAAAGCCAATTAAAGCTCCCGGCTCTGCAATATTAATATCTCCTAACATAGCGTATGAAGCTGTTGTTCCTCCTGTGGTTGGATCTGTACATAAAGAGATATACGGAATTTTAGCATCTGCCAGCTGTGCCAATTTTGCCGATGTTTTTGCCATTTGCATTAATGAATAAGCAGCTTCCATCATACGGGCACCCCCTGATTTTGAAATCATCATAAACGGAATATTGTGCTTGATGGAATGGTCAATTCCACGGGCAATTTTTTCACCTACTACCGATCCCATTGATCCGCCTATAAAAGCAAAATCCATACAGGCAACAACTAAATCGGCCCCTTTTGATTTACCAACGGCAACGCGTACGGCATCTTTTAATTTGGTTTTATCTTTTGCTTCTTTTAAACGATCGCTGTATTTTTTGGTATCAACAAACTTTAAAGGATCTTTTGATGTAATAGAACCAAATAATTCTTTGAATTTGTTGTCGTCAAATAAGATTTCGAAATATTCTTTACTACCAATTCGTACGTGGTAATCGTCTTCAGGTGAAATCCATAAATTTTTTGCTAATTCTTCAGATTCAACGATTTTTCCTGTTGGCGATTTATACCATAAACCTTTCGGTATGTCTTTCTTATCTTCGGTAGGTGTTGTAATACCTTTTTCTTTTCTTTTAAACCAAGCCATGTTATTATTTTGTTTAGGGTTTCAGGATTTGTTCTAAACGATTTAAAACAAATAGAACTTGAAACAAATTATTATAATGTATTTATGTTGTTAAGATCGGCAAAAGCTTGCTCTAAACGCTTGTTAAATGTTAATTCAGCCTCACGCATCCATTTACGCGGATCGTAATATTTTTTATTTGGTACATCTGCACCTTCCGGATTTCCGATTTGTGTCATTAAATACCCTTTTTTAGACAGTATATAATCGCGGGCGCCTTCGGTAAACGCAAATTGTAAATCGGTATCGATGTTCATTTTGATGACTCCGTAAGAGATTGCTTCGCGGATTTCTTCTAATGTAGATCCGGAACCACCGTGGAATACAAAATCAACAGGATTGTTTTTTGTATTGAATTTTTGCTGAACGTATTTTTGAGAATTATCTAAAATTTTAGGCGTTAATTTTACATTACCGGGTTTATACACTCCGTGAACGTTTCCAAAAGCAGCTGCAATGGTAAAACGAGGAGAAACTTTCATTAATTCTTCATAAGCATAAGCAACTTCTTCGGGTTGTGTGTATAATTTAGAAGAATCAACGCCGGTGTTATCAACACCGTCTTCTTCGCCACCTGTAATTCCTAATTCTATTTCTAAAGTCATTCCCATTTTGCTCATACGCTCAAGGTATTTTTTAGAGATTTCGATATTTTCTTCGATTGGTTCTTCTGACAAATCAATCATGTGCGATGAAAATAAAGGTTTACCGGTTTCTGCATAAAATTTCTCGCTGGCATCCAATAAACCGTCAATCCAAGGTAATAATTTTTTTGCGCAATGGTCGGTATGTAAAATTACGGTAGCACCGTATAATTCTGCCAGCTCGTGAATTTGCTTTGCACCTGCAATAGAACCTGCAATAGCCGCACGTTCATTTTCGTTGCTTAAACCTTTACCCGCCATAAATAATCCGCCACCGTTAGAGAATTGAATGATAACAGGCGAATTTAATTTTGCAGCTGTTTCTAAGACACCGTTAATGGTGCTTGACGAAGTTACGTTTACTGCCGGTAAGGCAAATCCTTTTTCTTTTGCGTAATTGAATATTTCTTGAACCTGATCGCCGGTTGCAACACCCGGCTTAATATTATGTGCCATATTTTTTATGTTGTGCGTTTTAATTTGAAAAATGTTGAATATACAAAAGTAGTAATTTTATTAAAACGGATAATTAATTCCGACATTTAAAACGGTTTTACTCAAATTCCATTCTTTAAACCATTGTTTATTTGATTCATTGGCAGGATTATAGGTTTTAAAACCGGCATCTAACCGAATGACAAAAAAATTGAAATCGTACCGAACGCCCAAACCTGTTCCCAAAGCAATATCCTGAAGAGATTTAATGCCGTTAAAAGTCATTTTTTCATCGGTCTCATTATCTAAAGTATTCCAGATGTTTCCTGCATCGGCAAAAATAGCTATGTTCCAGGGACCGGTAACATTGAAACGATATTCTGCATTAAATGCTAATTTCATGTTGGCCTCGTTAAAATCGTTGATACCACCACTGCGTCCGGGACCCAGGCGGTAAGATTGCCACGCACGGTTATCGTTTGATCCGCCTGCAAAATAACTTCGTGAAAACGGAATATTGTCACTGTTTCCGTACGGAATGGCAATGCCGCCAAAGGCACGTAACGCCAACACGTTTTTATTTCCTAAGTCGAAATATTTCACAAAATCTACTTCGCCTTTAATGTATTGTGAATAGGCAACATCTAAAACGGTTCGTTTATCATTATCGCTTAACTTGCTGTTAGATTTTGCCAAAGCATTTAAAACATTTCCTGCCGATTCTATTTTGGTACGGAATGTAAAAAAATCCTGATCTTTGATATTAAAACGGTTAGAATACGTATAAACAATGTTACTTGCTAAAATAAGGTTGTTTTCTGTTAACCGCTGTTTACGTTCAGAAATACTGCGAACGGATTGATAGTTCGGACTGTTTTGTGCAATGTCCGTATTTCCGTTCAATACATCTGAAATAAACGCATCGGCACCTCCTGCAGCAATTGTCAGATTTCCGTTTTCATCAAAATAATCCGGATTGGTATTGGTTTGATCAGCAAGGTCGTTCAGGTTATTATAAGACGAGCGATATACATTAAAGTAATTTCCCGGATTCATGTTACGAACAAATTGTAAATTAAAAACATCTAAGCTTAAAGTGTTTCGCCTTTTATAAGACCATGAATAGCTGTAAATTCCCGTAAGGTTTTGTTTGTCTAAACCAATGTTTTGCTGATTGAAAAAACCTACGCTTAATGTAGTATTTGGAAACGACGTACGATCTACCAGCTTGTCAATGATATTTGGAAAGAACAAAAAGCGTGGAAAGGTCAGTTTTACATCGGCTCCATATTCTAAAATATCAAAAAAGGTGTTTTTATTGTTTCTGTATTTTGCTGATGATGAACCAATATTTCCACGGATGCTTACGTTTAAAACTTCGGCTCCTTTGAATACATTGTTAAACAGATACCCTAAACTACCTTCGATACCAAAATCCTGAATGTTTGAATGCGTGGCATCTATAGAAGGCGTAAACATAGCTCGTGGTTTGGGGTTTAAAGTAATGTTTGCTATCAGGGTTTTGCCTAAACTATCGCGTGTATCGGGTACATACTCAATAGATGGATATCTGAACACCTTTAAATTGCTTAACGAACGTGAAGTGATAGAACGACGCATATCAGAGAAATATCCGTCTTTATCGATAAAAATAGCGTTGCTTAGCACTTTAGGTTTGTAATTTAATTTGCCTTTGCTGTAAATATTAATGTTTTTATATTGAACAGAATCGGTAATCACGGAAGCATCTGAAGAGGTGTTGCTGGTAAAAACATTAACCTGACTGACTTTGTACAGTTTAAAAGGTTCTGTTCGTAAAGTATCGCCTTCTTTAATGTTTTTGTTTTCGATATTTAACAAAATATCAGCCGTGTGATTGTTTTTTAAGGTATCTAATTCGTAATTAATATACGTTTTTTGAAAATCGTAAGCACCATTGTTTCTAAAGAATGACGTAATTCGGTCACGTTCCTCGTCTAATTTGGCAGCGTTGTATTGTTCTCCTTTTTTAATAATGCTTGTCCGTCTGTTGGTTTTATATAAAGAATCTAATTCGGGCGAACGAACAACTACCGAAATACTGTCATACGCATAAGGATTTCCTGTAGTGATTTTGTATAAGGATTTTACCTTTTTAGGTTGCAGACTATCTAATTCAAACAAGACTTTGGTATTGAAATATCCTTGGTTAAAATAATGATTTCTTAATTTGGTTACCGATTTACTGGTACGTTCTTTATCGTAAACCACAGGAGCTTCGCCTAAATTTTTAAGCGTTCTGCCCAAACCTGAAACAAAAAAAGATGTCCCCAAGCGATCTACTTGTTTTGCTGATAGAAGATTGGTTAAAAACCGTTCGTTTTTTGGATGTTTATCTAACCATGCCTGATAGCTTGAATCGGGGTTTACCTTTGCCATATTATACAAGTGCAAACGCAGGTGGTAGCCCAGAACATTGCTGTTGGGCTGTTGATACAATTGTGTCGTTATGGTTTCGCTGTTTTCTGTTTTGCCATTAACCAGAATTTTATTTTCCATTAACAAACGCTCGTCAACAGGAACCCTCTTTGTTAAAGAACATGCTAAAAAAATGCTGGAAATTACAGTAATAAATACTACTTTTGATAAATTATTTTTCAAAGTCATAACAGTTTCAACCGGTAAAATTACAATTTTTTACGAATGCTTACTAAAAACCAAATCAAATATATAACGCAGTTAAAGCAAAAAAAATATCGCGATTTAAATAAAATTTTTATTGCCGAAGGATTTAAAGTGATTAAAGAGCTGTTAAATTCTAATTTTAAGCTTGAGCAGATTTACACTACCCAACAATTGAAATTTGATGTTTCGAGTGCATTTATAACTGAAATTTCAGATGTTGAATTAAAAAAAATCTCCCTTTTAACCACTCCGAATGAATGTTTGGCATTGTTTAAAATGAAAGACGTTAATCAGCCGTCAAAAATTGGTTTAAAAGTTGCTTTAGACGATGTGCGTGACCCGGGGAATTTGGGAACCATCATCAGATTATGCGATTGGTTCGGCATTACTGATTTAATCTGCAGCGAAGAAACGGTTGATGTTTATAATCCAAAAGTGGTTCAGGCTACCATGGGATCGTTAACACGTGTAAATGTTTTTTATACCGATTTACCGAAATATTTAAGAAAATACGAATTGCCGATTTTAGGAACTTTTATGGATGGTGAAAATATTTACAAACAGCAATTGCCTAACGAGGGAATTATTGTGATGGGCAACGAAGCAAACGGAATATCAAAGGAAATAGAACATTTGGTCACACAAAAAATAGCCATTCCGCGTTTTGGTGCATTACAACAAACCGAAAGCTTGAATGTTGCCACCGCCACCGCCATTATTTTGAGTGAGTTTAAGAGGGTATAATCAAGAAATTTTTAATTGGGTATCTTGTTACTTCTTTTCAACGATAAAATCTTCTTTCTCGTTTTTTCCTAAATGAAAATGAAACAGTTCACCAAAACCAACAGGAATTTTAAACGCATTTTGTAAAGGAACCTTTAAAAGATACGCCCACATACTTCGGATAATTCCCCCGTGAGCAACGATCAATACTTTTTGATGTTTTTGACTTCTTAATTCATCTAAAAAGAACGAGCATCTGGCATATAAATCCTGAAAACTTTCGCCGTTTGGAGTTGGAATTGTTACAAAATCATCATACCAAGGTTGAATATCTGTTAACGGAATATCATTCCAAAGCTTTAGTTCCCAATCGCCAAAATGCATTTCTTTCAACCGGTTGTCGGTAATGATTTCCTTCGAAAACTGTTTGGCTAATTGCATACATCTTGATAAAGGACTGGAATAAGCAGCATCAAAATCCATCGGTAATCGTTGTTTTAATTCGATAAATTCTTTTTCAAAAGAGTCTGATAAAGGAACATCTGTTTGTCCATAGCAAGTGCCTTTGGAAACATTGACGTTTGTATGCCTGATTACATAAATTTCCATAAAATAATAAATCCTAAATAAATGAGTATTTCGGTTACTTGTTGCACCGTTCCTAAACAATCGCCTGTGTAACCGCCGATATGCTTGTTAAAATACCAGCCCAAATACAGTTTTCCTAAACAGGCAAAAGGCAACACCAATAACATCCATAAATTTTGAAACCAAAGAAACGGAAGTAATGTAAATACCAATCCTACCAATAAGGTTTGTTTGGGCAAGGCTTTGTTGGCTAAAGGTTTTGATTTGCTTTGATCGATATCGGTAACATATTTGTGTGTATGAATCATCAATCCTGATAAATACCTACTGCTGCTATGGGCAATCAATAAAATAATCAAAAAATCGAGAAAAGATGTTTCAGCTAAATGTTTCATACTTAGAAATTTTAGCAGAAACAAAAGAATCATTCCAACAACACCATAAGCACCAATGCGGCTGTCTTTCATTATGGTTAATATTTTTTCTTTTCCGTAGCCGCCACCAAAACTGTCGCAAACATCGGTAAAACCATCTTCATGAAAAGCACCGGTAAGCAATACGCTGGCAATCATCATCAGTACCAGGCAAATATCGATAGGTAAAACAAAATGCAAAAGATAGCAAACCACAGCATTGAATACCCCCACAACAATCCCGACCAAAGGATAATATTTCTGCGACTGATTCATAATATCGGTTGAATATTCTACCTGAAATGGAATAGGAATGCGCGTAAAAAACATTAACGCTGTAAGAAAATAGGTGATTTCTTTTTTGATCATAACTTATTTGTTTGAAACGCCGGCAGATTCAAAACTTGCCATTTCATTTAAAAAATTAACCGCACTTTGGATAATCGGATAGGCCAATGCACAACCCGTTCCTTCGCCTACACGTAAATTCAAATCCAATAAAGCTTTTTGATTCATAGATTCTAAAAACGTACGATGACCGCTTTCGTCTGAAACGTGACAGAAAATAGCATGATCGATAATCGTCGGTTCTAAAGCTTTGGCAACAGCAAAAGCCGCCGTGGCAATAAATCCATCGACCATAATCAACATATTGTTTTTATGAGCTTGCAGCATGGCACCACACATTTGTGCCACTTCAAAACCACCAAACGTTTGCATAATTTCCAATGGATCAGTAATTGTTCCGTGAAAATCCATAACTTGTTTTAAAATGTTGGTTTTGTGTAGCAGTTGTTCATTGGTTATTCCGGTTCCGCGACCGACACATTCTTCCATAGGTTTTTGTAAAAGTGATGCCATAATTAACGATGCGGATGAGGTATTGCCAATGCCCATTTCGCCAAAACCAATAATGTTTGAACCTTTTTCAAACACTTGATTCACAATTTTGGTACTTTCTGAAAAGCAGAAATCCAATTGTTCTTTGGTCATGGCTTTGTCACGCAACGCACTTTTTGTACCGTAACCAGTTTTGGCTTTTATTAATTCAGGATGATCTTCAAAATCGAAATTTACACCGGCATCTACAATTTTAATAGCGATATTGTTTTGTTTGCAAAACACGTTGATTGCCGCACCGCCTTGTAGAAAGTTCATCACCATTTGAAAGGTAACTTCAGGCGGATACGCACTAACGCCGTCTTGAGCCAAGCCGTGGTCGGCAGCGAATACAATTTGTATGGGATTTTTTAATTGTGGTGTTAAGTTTTTTTGAACTTTAGCTATTTTGAAAGCCAATTGTTCCAGATAACCCAATGCACCTAAGGGTTTGGTTTTTAAATCGATTTTTTGCTGAATTTGTTCTTCGAATGTCATACTTTGGAAAAAATAATCGCGACAGAAGAATAGGAGTGAAGTGCAGATACAAGTCAAACCATAGCTTCAATCGCGAAAGCTTGTTGATAAATAAAACAATACAACGACCTGACTTAGATGTTAATCTTCACAGTTGCGCGACAGTTCAAGAATTTCACTTGATTCCTTGTATCGGGGCAAAGATAAGTTTTTTATTTAGAAATTAAGAACCGTTCTTAATTGTCATGCTGGACTCGATTCAGCATCTCATAAGTGATCATGAAACCCTGACCCGAGCGTGCGAATTGTATGAAGTAAAACAAGTTCAGTGTGACAACATTCAAATCTTCTACTTTTCAAATAATTATTTAACCAATTCATTATACAATCTTTCAAATGTAGCATTCAAATCATTGGAAAACCCCGGATGTGGTCTTGATGATTGAATGCTTGAACTTTTTACAGCGGTAATCCAGCGGAATTTTTCATCGGGTTCTAATTGTGCAATCGGACCGCCGTCTTTGGATCCGGAGCAGATTTTTGCAAATGACTCCAGATTTTCTTTTACCTGTGACAAATCAAATTCTGTACAAAAACACCGAATTTTTTCTTCGGGAATGTGGTATTCAAACCGGATGAAACGCTTACGCTTGCTAAATAATATCAAACCAACATTGATAAATTCTTCGCGTTCTACCTTTGGTACTACACGAATTACGGCGTATTCATAAACTACTTTATCTTGCATCCTGAGCCGTTTTTAGAAAGACATCTGCATGTGCCAATCGGTTCGACAAAAATTTGAAATACACCTCTCGGATTTCATCATTTGATGGACCTTCTTCCCAATTTAAAAATTCGTCAGGAATTTTATTTACGATTTCACGCAACACATCGTCGTTTAGTCTAGCTGTAAATTCGTTGTGTGCTTCCTGTAATTTGGTTGCTTTGTGAATTAGTGCATGATCTTTAATCAACGGAAAAGGTGTTACAGAAGTTTTCTCCCAATTACTCCAGTTGTGATGAAAATAAAACGATGCGCCGTGGTCAATCAACCACAGCTCTTTGTGCCAAATCAATAGATTGGTGTTGCGAAAGGTACGGTCAACATTGGTAATAAAACTGTCCAACCATACAATTTTAGATGCCAAAAGTTCTTCGCAATCGTTGATAGCAACATCGTATGTAATGGCTCCAGATAGATAATGTAAACCTAAATTTAAGCCTTTACTGAATTTTAATAAGTCCTGAATCTCCTCGTCGCCTTCGGTTTGTCCAAAAGCCTCATCTAGTTCAATAAAAACCAGTTCGGGTACAGGTAAACCTAAATATTGGGCAATAACTCCGCCTAAAAGTTCTGAAATCAAGGCTTTTACACCATGACCTGCACCACGAAATTTTATCACGTATTTAAAATCGTCACACGCTTCAGCCAACGCAGGCAATGAGCCGCCTTCGCGCAAAGGGGTAATATATCGGGTAACGGTTACTGTTCGTAAGTTTGGAATCATGTTTTTTTGTAAAGTAAAAAAAATTTAATGAGAAATACTCATTCCATTTTTAAGATTTTCTCCTTTTATGTCATTTTCAAAAATCATAGGTGTAGAAATTAAAGTTTTCCCTTTTTTAGGTATTAAAACATTAAAGTGTAAGTGCGGAGAGTCTGTAAAACCAGTCATCCCACTTAAACCAATCGCTTCTCCTTTTTTTATCTGATCACCAACTTTTACGAAAGTTTTCTGATGTTTTAGATGAACATATTGAGTAAATAATCCTGAATGTGGATGATAGATAGTAATAAAATTACTGTAATCGTTTTCTTCCCATTTTTTTGAAGAGCCACCTTTTTTATAATCTTTTATTACTCCCACAACAAAACCGTCGTCGGCAGCGCAAATGGTATCACCAACTTTTAAATTAAAGTCTAGAGCATATCTACTATAAGATGTGTTGTGAGAAAAACTACCATTGTACCCTTGTAGTATTTTATATTTTAGGTTTTTAGAGAATGGAAACGCTAGTTCGTTTTTATAAATTGTCTTGTACGGATCTCCAAAAGCAGTATCGTATTTTAATGTTTTCTTTTTTGTATAAAGTGTAGTATCTTTTATTTGGATAGAATCTAATGGAGAAATTATAAATTCTTTCAAAGTATCATTGTTGGTTTTCTCAATAATAAATATTCTGTAAGGACAATGTAATGTGTTTTTTGCAAATAATAATAGTGTATCGTTTATAAACGATATGTTTATGTCGATAGTAGATTGTTGGTATTTTATTTTTGGAATTCGGCTGCTGCAACTTAAAACACTAAAAATAATAAGCAAATAAAAAAACTTCATAGTGCATTTTTTATAAATAGTAAAACTACAATTTTATTTTTTCTTTAAAGAAAAATCTGTTACAACCGGTTTTGCTCTTCAGAATTTTCTACTTTATTGAGAGACTTTACCTGTTGATTCCCAAAATGATAACGCAAAGTGAGTGCTGCTTTTTGTGTTTCGCGTGTATCTGTAAAATAATTATTTTGGTTAGCGTATTTAGTAGTAATTTTCATTTTTTCGGTAAAGAAAATATCATTAAAAGCTAAAGAAACATTGAGTTTTTTATCAAAAAATGTACGTGTGGTTTGCAACGATGTACTTGAGAAATCAGAAATTGTAAAAGTACCCTGTATGCTTGGTGTGCTGTAAAAATAACTGGCGTTAAGTGTCCAGCTACTTGCCTCTTGCAGTTGTATTTGTATATTGGCACGTCCGTTAAAGGTTAGGCGTTTGTTTTTGTAAATTTGTTCGTCTAATCCCCAAAACCATTGTTGGCGGTATTCAGTATTGGTGCTAAAATCAATCGATACTTTTGGCGATAGTTCAAAGTTTTTGAATAATTGCAAACCAAACGATTTTTCATTTTTAATATTGGTGTACTTGTACATAAGTGTTTTGTTATCGGATATTTGATAGTTTATTTCCATAGCAGGATCTTGCTCGTATCTAAAATAGGGAGTAAACACTGCATTTTTAAAACTATAATTGAGTTCGATATTATGGGTAAGTGTGACACGTAAGCGTGGATCTCCCTGAAAAAAAGCAAATTCGTTGTAATATGATTTTGTAGGATTTAACCAAGCATAATACGGACGTGTGATGCGTTTGCCATACGAAATACTCAGTTGCTGGGTGTTTTCAAAAGTGTGCTGTACATAAAGGGTAGGAAATAACTGTAAATATGATTGCTTATTAACATCGTATGGGTTGTTAGCAATTCCTTTTAAGTTAGTATATTCTGCACGTAAGCCTGCTTTAAAAACCCATTTCTCTAAATCGAATGCGAAAGTACTGTACGCCGCGTAATTTTGCTCGTTGTATGTAAAGCCATTGCTTTTTAATGGACTATAGGTTAATGAACCGCCATCATCCTCGGCAAAGTCTAATTGAAAGATTGATGAAACCGTACCGAATTTAACACCGTTATCCCAGCTTATTTTATCTTTTTTAAAAGAGTCATCAACTTGTACGCTAAAAACCCGCGTGGTGCTCTCTTCGTTATTGGTAAACTGATTTTTTACGGTTTCTTTAAACGTGCTGATATCTTGAAATTCTTTAGTGGTATTGTTTGTAAACTGAGCTGTAATTGATAAACGATGGTCTTTTAATTTTTGATCGTATTGCCCGTACATATTTAATTGATTATTCCATTCATTATGCATATTTAATGTGTAAAATTGTGAAATTATATCGTTGGTTTTATTGGTAATGGTTGTAGGGATGTTGTACAAACCATGCGAATTGGGTTGATAAAAACCATTCATACCAAAAATAAACGACGATAAGGAGTCTTTTTGACAACCAATAATGGTATTCCATGTGTTTTGCGAATTGCTGGTATCTTTACGGTTGGTAATGGTTTTCCAGGTGGTTTGATCTTCTTCGTAATAAACATAATCATTGCTTTTGCGAACGTAATTGCCCATACTGCGGTAATAACTTGCTGCAAAATTCCATTTTTTGGTATTGTAAAAAATGTTTGTACCCAGCAATCCTTTGGCATATATACTTTGTTCAAATTGTGAACCTAACATTCCTTTATACCCCAATAATTTATTTTGTTTTAGTTTAATGTTCACAATGGCTGCCCCCGAAGCTTCATATTGTGCGGGTGGATTGGTAATCACCTCAATAGATTCTAATTCTTCGCCGGGTGTATTTTCTAAAAGAACTTGCAATTCTTTTATAGACATTAACCATCTTTTATCGTTAATAGTTACCAGAACACTGTTGTTGTTACGAACCTGTAAATTTCCGTTTCGAACGGTTATATTGGGCGTACGTTTTAAAATTTCCCAAGTGTTGAGGTTTGATAAGGTACTGTTTTCAACATCAAATACCAAGCGATCTATTTTTTGTTTAATTTTTGGTCTTTTTACCGATATGGTAAGCTCTGTTAATTGTTCTTCTTTGGCTTTTAGTTGAATAATAATAGGCTGTGTTTGATCTTCAACAGCTATCTGTTTCTTAAATGGTTGGTGTAAAAGATCGTCAATATGAATAATAAAAGTTGGATTTTCAATGGTAGCTTCAAATTGTCCTAATGAATCTGTAGCAACCGATTGTAAATAGTTTTCATGAATGTCTAAAATTTGAATTTTGGTATCAGTAACAGCTTCGTAGGCTTCGTTATATACTTGTCCTTTTAACGTTTTTTCTTGTGCCACTGCCGAAAAGTACCAAATGCAAACAAATAAAGATAAAAATTGTTTCATATTTTTAGTTTTTTACAAAGTTGAATTAAAAACGTTCTGTATTGGGTTAATGAACGGTTAACGGCGGGTTAATGTGTTTTTTACAAAACCGGCATTATGTATATTTGCTGTAATGAAACAAAAGAAACGGCACCCTATTATTTATTTCTCGCTGATATTTGCGGTATTGGTAAGCATACAGGCTTATTTCCTGTACAATACCGTATTGTTGAAAAAGAATGAGATAAAAAGCCGGGCTAAAGAAATATTAGACAAAGCAGATGTCGATTATAATTTTTGGGAAGATCAGCAGTTAGATAAAAGTTTATACCAATCCTTTGACGTTTCTTATAAAAAAGACTTTGATGCATTTATCAAAAGAATGAAAAAGGTAAACGACAGTCTTTCGCCCACATTGCATGAATTTACTGATGAACAATTTCAAAAAACAGGTTTAAGATTGGCTTTTAAAAAGCAATTAGTCAAGGTTTATGATTTAAAATCGGCAAATTACATCATCGACCATCCGTTAGTTATTTATCAAACCAATCCGGGACCGACACATAATTATTTGTTGAACGAATCAAAATGGGAGTCTTATTATTCTGCTTCAGAAACAAAAACGTTTGATGACATTACCGATGTTGATGGTTTTAAAAAATTTATTTCACAAGACAAAGAACGAAGTTTTATCATCAATCAAGCTGTTTATTACGACGTTTTAAATATGAACCAAATTTTATTTAAAGAGTTGTGGGGCTTGTTTTTAGTGTCGGTAGCATTGCTGTTTCTCGTGCTTTGGTTGTATTTTCAATCGTATAAAAAATACAAAGAGCAACATTTACAGGTAGTGCTTTTACACGATACCATTGATAATATTTCACACGAATTCAGAACACCTTTGGCAACTTTAAAAGTAGCTTCAAAACAGATCAGGTTAACACAACAACAAGAAACGTTTGATTTAATGGATCGTCAGGTAAGCCGGTTAGAACATTTACTGAAACCTTTAGACGAAAGCAATAAAACCGATCAAAAGATTACTCAGCAACAGTTAAATGATTTCCTTCAGGATTATATCTTTTTATATCCGGAGATTAATTGGGCGATTAATATTCAGGTAACCAATGATATAAAATTAAATGCTGCCGAAACCGAAACCATTCTGGGAAATTTAATTGAAAACAGCATTAAATACGGTGGAAAAGAGTTAATGGTAACCGTTTGCAGCACAGACAATCATTTGAAAATAAAGGTTAAAGATAACGGAGTAGGCATTGCTAAAACGGAACAGCAGAACGTTTTTGATAAATATTATCGCATTGCTACAGATAATATTCACAATGTAAAAGGTTTGGGGGTAGGTTTGTATCTGGTTCAAAAAATAGTTAAAAAACACAAGGGAACCATTCAGGTAAAGAGCGATTTAGGTAAAGGTTGCGAAATAAGTATTGAACTATGAACAAAACAACAATTTTACTGGTAGAAGACGACAATGATTTTGGCTTGATTTTAAAACAATATCTTGAGATGTATGCATTTGAAGTATATTGGTTTCAAAACCCGTTAGAAGTTCTAAAACAAATCGCTCAAATAAAAACGTGCGCAATTGCTATTTTAGATGTAATGCTCCCCGATTTGGACGGATTTGCGTTGGCAAAAAAACTGAAGGCAGAAGTAACCTGTCCGTTTATTTTCTTAACAGCTAAAAATCAGCAAATAGACCGGATTTTTGGCTTAAAGCTGGGTGCTGACGATTATATATCAAAACCCTGTGATCCTGAAGAGCTGGTTTTAAGATTAAACAACATCTTAAAAAGAAAAAATGTACAATCGCAAGAAAATTATCAGTTGGGTGATTATCATTTCAATCCTCACCAATTGTTTCTTTCACACCAGCAAAAAACAATACAACTCACAGAGCGTGAAACTGCCTTGCTTCTTTTATTGATTCAATATAATAATCAGATAATAACCCGCGAGATAATTTTAAAAACTGTTTGGAAAACAACCGATTATTTTGCCGGTAGAAGTATGGATGTTTTCATCAGTCGGTTAAGAAAATACTTTCAATATGACGACAGAATTAAGATACAATCGATTAGAAGTGTTGGTTTTCAGGTGATATTTCCTGTGCTATAGTATAAAAAAACGACTTCAATTTTGAAGTAGTACAATCAAGGTTGTTTTTTCCATTTTTGGTTTTCTCTTAATTCAAACAGCAATTGATAAATACGTTTAATATCGTCAGTTCCTCGCATACCATAATCGTGAATTGACTTTACTTTTCCGTTATCATAGGTTATTTTTAAAGTTGAAGATTGGAGGTCTGTCCAATTGACTTCATATTCATCTTTCAATTTTTCAAGATCAATAGAGTTAAGTAAACCTATAAGTTTATTGTATTGTTTTTTTGTGATTTTTGAATGGAATTTTCCGTTTACCTCTTTGTTATTTATTTTATTATATTTTTCTGCATTCCACTCAGCATTTTTATCGGAATTGATGGTTAAACTGAAAACGGGACAAGTGCCAAAACACATTGTGGTCGAATATTCGATTTTTTTCGATTTTATGATTTGCAGTTGACGATGTTTCTATTTTGTCAGAAACAGGATTTGTTTGCCCCTTGCAAGATTGCAAAACTATTAAAAGAAGAATCATTGGATAAATCAATTTTATCATCATTACTTGCTTGTTTTATAATTATTATTAGTATATTACTCATTTAGAGATATACAATTAATTTTCAATTGTTTATTTTTTACCACAGATTATTTTGTCTGCCTGCCTTGCCTTTTGGTCTCGGGTCAGAGAGTATTAAAAGCGTTGCATTCGATCATTGTTACATATCTTTCTAATATCTAATCTTTCTATTTTCCAAAAGATAAATTCTCCAATAATATTTGGGTCATTTGTCCATTTACCAATATCTAATTGGATATCTCCAAAGTCAGCAATTACAGGATTAATTGATTTTATTCTTCCATATCCGTAATAACACCAATCAGTATCAGGAAGTTTTTCCAATTTTTGTTCTTTCCTCTTATTTTTGTTAAAAATTTTATCCCATTCAAGAGGAGTTTCTAAGTGATCAAATTCTACTTTGTAGTTTTGTCTTGGTTTATATTCGTCTCCATAAAAGAAAGCTTTGTAGTCGTTTCCGTTTATTTCAAAATGTACAATCCCTTCATAGTTGTCCATTTTAGTAACTGATAATATTCGAACTTCATACTTCATTTAAATTTTAAATAACATTTTTTTAGTTTTGTTGATATAATTCATAACTGTTTTGTGTCTTTATTTTACCAAATATAATAAAAAAACGACTTCAATTTTGAAGTCGTTTTTAGTTAGTTACGCTTTAATTGTTTCAACGTCTTTATTTATTTTATTAATCAATCCCATTAACACTTTTCCCGGACCTACCTCGGTAAATGAAGTGGCGCCATCGGCAATCATTTGCTGTACCGATTGTGTCCAACGAACCGGAGCAGTTAATTGCGTGATAAGGTTTTTCTTAATCTCTGCCGGATCAGACACGGCTGAAGCCGTTACGTTTTGGTACACCGGACAAATAGGAGTGTGGAAGGTAGTTGTTTCGATTGCTGCAGCTAATTCTTCGCGGGCAGGTTCCATCATTGGCGAATGAAAAGCTCCACCCACAGGTAAGATCAACGCACGTTTTGCACCGGCTTCTTTCATTTTTTCGCAAGCTAATTCCACAGCTTTTGTTTCACCTGAAATAACCAATTGTCCAGGGCAATTGTAATTTGCTGCAACCACAACACCGTCAATCGACGCACAAATATCTTCAACCACTTTATCGTCTAAATTTAAAACGGCAGCCATTGTAGAAGGGGTAATTTCGCAGGCTTTTTGCATTGCCATAGCTCGTTTAGATACTAATTGCAACGCGTCTTCAAAAGATAAAGCTCCGTTTGCTACTAAAGCAGAAAATTCACCTAATGAATGTCCGGCAACCATTTCGGGTTTAAAATCAGGTAATGTTTTCGCTAAAATGACAGAATGTAAGAACACCGCAGGTTGTGTAACTTTGGTTTGTTTTAACTCTTCATCGGTTCCGTTAAACATAATATCGGTAATGTTGAAACCTAAAATTTCGTTGGCTTTATCAAATAATTCTTTTGCTGTTTCTGAAGTTTCATATAGGTCTTTACCCATTCCTGAGAATTGAGCTCCCTGACCCGGAAATACGTATGCTTTCATATAATTGATGTTAGTTTATTTATGCAAAAATAAGGAATATTGAGAGATATAAAACGGGTAAAATATAACGTGAGTATATTCAAATGAAACTATTCCTCATCAAAATCTTCCTCATCTGAAAACCAGTAGTTGTCTAACATGGTTTTGTCGACAAAGATTTCTAAACGTTCGGTTTCTTGTTGAGATACGTATAAACGTTGGGTTTTGCCGATGCTTTCAGACAAGCGGTACAAACGGGTATCGTGTCGCAAACGAAGCAATTCATCGGTATCGTTAATAACCAACATTTTTAGCTGGTTTACATCAAAACCGGCATTTCCAAACATAAAACTCAAGCGTTCGGGGGTACCAATTAAAACATCAATTCCTATAGAAATCTGGTTTTTATCTTCATCTAAATCGGTTTTATCGTGCGTCATAAAAATACGCAAATCGGTGTATTTTGCGAGTTCTTTAAACACTGTTTCCATTTGTAATGCCTGCGGTTTGTCCTGAACAATTACCAATGCACGTGGCGACAGCATAAACGCTTTTTCCAACCGTTGAATGACCGATATAGCGATGGTTTCTTCTCTTTCTTCCTGATCTTCTATGATTAAAACCACATCGTTGCCCGATTTTATGGTTCCAAAAGATTCTTTAATAACATTTGGAGCTTCGGTTAAACCGTTTTCAATTAAGGCTTGCTGTAATTTTGGATGTATCTTTTTTAAATTCATTTTGTTTATTTTGATGCAAATAATTCTACATCGGACTTAGATATTTCTTTTCCGCCTAAAATAATCAATCGTTCTACCACATTTCGCAATTCACGGATATTTCCCGTCCAATCGTATTCTTTTAAAAGATTTATGGCATCGGTAGAAAATGTTTTTTGTGCACTGCCGTTTTCGTCTGCAATTTTCTTTGTAAAATGTTCTATCAATAACGGAATGTCGTCTCTGCGATCGTTCAATGCCGGAACTTTTATAAGAATCACCGCCAAACGATGGTACAAATCTTCACGGAATCTGCCTTCTTCAATTTCTTTGCGTAAATCTTTATTGGTTGCCGCAATTACGCGAACATCAACCTTAATGTCTTTATCGGCACCCACTCTGGTAATCATGTTTTCCTGCAACGCACGTAATACTTTTGCTTGTGCAGCCAGACTCATATCGCCGATTTCATCTAAAAAAATGGTTCCTTTGTCGGCAGCTTCAAATTTCCCAGCTCGGTCTTTAACGGCTGATGTAAACGCACCTTTTACGTGACCAAACAATTCGCTTTCGATTAATTCTGATGGAATTGCCGCACAGTTTACTTCTATCAACGGATATTGCGAACGATTACTTTTTTCATGCAGGTTATGTGCCACCAGTTCTTTTCCTGTTCCGTTTGGTCCGGTAATCAACACGCGTGCATCGGTTTCGGCAACCTTATCAACCATGTCTTTGATTTGCTGAATAGGTTCGCTTTCACCAATCATTTGATAGCTTTTACTTACTTTCTTTTTTAAACGTTTGTTTTCAACAACCAACAATTTATTGTCTAATGCATTACGAACGGTTGTCAGCAATCGGTTTAAATCGGGCGGTTTTGAAATGTAATCAAAAGCACCTAAACGCATGGTATTAACGGCTGTTTCTAAATCGCCATGACCCGAAATCATGATAAAAGGTGTTTCGGGTTTTATTTTTTTAGCTTCCTGCAATACTTCTTCGCCGTCTTTTTTGGGCATTTTTATATCGCAAATAACTAAATCAAAATCATCGTTTTTTATTTTTTCTAAACCTTCTTCTCCGTCGGCAGCTTCAGAAACCACATACTGATCGTTTTCTTCTGCCAATATTTTAGATAATACCCTGCGGATGGAAGCCTCGTCTTCTATAATTAAAATTTTAGCCATACTTAATATTTTAGCCATTTTACAAGTTCTTTCCAAGTTGGTTTTTTGCCGTACATTAAAATACCTACGCGGTAAATTTTTGAAGCTACCCAAACAATAGCTATAAAGGTAGCAAATAAAAGTGCAATTGAAAGTGCAATTTGGTAAAACGGTACACCAAACGGAATACGCATTAACATTACAATTGGCGAGGTAAACGGAATCATGGAAAAAATGGTTGCAACGGTTCCATGTGGTTCGTTCATTACGGTGAAAAAGCCAATATAAACACCCAACATCAACGGCATAATTACGGGAAACATAAATTGTTGCGTATCGGTTTCATTATCAACTGCGGCGCCAATGGCAGCATACAATGAGCTATACAAGAAATACCCGCCAATGAAATAAATCAGGAAGTAAGCAATCATACTTAACAAAGGAAGTTTTAGAAACTCAGCAAAATATACTTTTACATTGGCAAATTTAGCAGTTTCCATTGCCAGTTCTGTTGTAGGTGTTGATGTGTTTAAACCAAATACGGTATTGGCTATTACTAATAAAATCATTCCTACAATTGCCCAGATAACAAACTGTAATATACCGGCAAAAGTGGTACCAATGATTTTTCCCATCATTAATTGTATCGGTTTAATAGATGATACAATGATTTCAATGATTCGGTTGGTTTTCTCTTCAATAACGCTGCGCATCACCATATTTCCGTAAATAATAATGAACATCATAATCAAGTAACCAAATGCCGAGCCAATAGCAACTTTCATTTCGTTCAGCCCTTTAACGGTTTCTTCGCCCGATGCTTTGGTTAAGTGCATGGTTACATCGATTTTAGATTGATCTAACAGCACCGTATCAATGCCTTTTGAACTTAAATTCTGACGCATTAATTTATCTGAAAGCTTAGATTCTACATCGGCAATGAAACCAATACTGGGACTGTCTTCGGAAACATATTCAATCGCTTTTTCGTAATCTTTCAGATTTTCTTTTGCAGGAATAAACAACACGCCCTCATAATTTGCCTGCGAAACGCTGTCTTTCAATATTTTTGGATCGATTTTAGAAACATCATGGTATTTATAACTTTCGGAATTTTTAAATTCATTGACAAACATTCCGCTTTCGTCGTGAATACCTATATGTTTTACTTCGGTTTTCATGGAACTTAAGTAGCCGATCAATGCTGCAACTGCCACAAAAATAATCGGACTAACAAAGGTCATTACTATAAATGATTTATTTCGAACTTTAGAAATAAATTCTCTTTTTATAATTAAGGATAAAACGCCCATTAGTTATTGGTTACAGTTTGAATAAAAATATCGTTGATGCTCGGAATTTTTTCAGAAAAATGTGTGATTTGCCCAAATGGAATTAAATCTTGCAGTAATTCATTCACAGGTTTTCCGTTTAAATTTACAGACAATTTCAGTTCATTATCTAAAGATTTAAAAAAAGTATCTTCGATTTGATATTTTGCATTCAGAAAATCTTTCAATTGTTGTTTGTTCTGCGTGTTAATTCCCAAATCAAAAGTATTGGAACGATATTGTTTTTTAATATCGATTAAAGAGCCGTCTAATAATTTGTTTGATTTGTGAATTAAGGCAATTTCATCACAAAGCTCTTCTACACTTTCCATTCGGTGTGTTGAAAAAATAATGGTGCTGCCCTTTTTCTTTAATTCTAAGATTTCGTCTTTAATGATGTTGGCATTTACAGGATCGAAGCCTGAAAAAGGTTCATCGAAAATCAACAATTTTGGTTGATGCAGAACGGTAACCACAAACTGAATTTTCTGTGCCATACCTTTTGATAGTTCCTGAATTTTTTTGTTCCACCAATCGCCGATTTCTAATTTTTCAAACCAATATTTCAATTGTTTTTTGGCTTGGTCTTTAGAAATCCCTTTTAATTGTGCCAGATATAAAGCTTGTTCGCCTACCTTCATACTTTTGTATAAACCGCGTTCTTCAGGCATATAACCAATATGTTGTACGTGTTTTGGACTTAACTTTTCGCCGTCTAATAAAATTTCGCCGCTATCGGGAAAAGTAATTTGGTTTATAATGCGAATAAGCGAAGTTTTTCCGGCACCGTTTGGACCCAAAAGTCCGTAAATGCTGCCGTGCGGTATAGATAAAGAAACATTGTTTAAAGCGGTTTTTTCGCCATACTTTTTAACAACATTATTTACTTCTAATATTGGGGTCATAATTTATTTTGATGTTATTTTTACAAAGCTACGAAACAGTTACAAAAAAAACCCATCCTTGTGGATACAAGGATGGGAAAAATTGCTATGAAAAAGAAAATCCACCGTTTTATAAGTGTATCGCAAATCTATAAAACAAATTTGAATTACGAAAACATTTCTTTTACTTTTTCAAAAAAACTTTTGTCTCCTTTTTGTGGATGTGGTATAAAATTGTCGTCATCCTTCATTCTTTCGAAGAAATCTTTTTGTTCTTTTGTTAATTTTTTAGGTGTCCAAACATTGATGTGTATTAAGAAATCTCCGTTTCCGTAGCCGTTTAAACTTGGTAAACCTTTGCCTTTTAATCGCAAAATTTTGCCAGATTGTATTCCTTCTTCTATTTTGATACGCACTTTTCCGTTCACGGTATCTATTTCTTTAGATCCACCTAAAGCAGCATCGGCAATGTTCAAATACAAATCATAATGAATGTTTTCGCCTTCGCGTTTTAAAAATTCGTGTTCGATTTCTTCAATTACAACAATTAAATCACCAGGAATACTGTTTGCACCAGGAGCTTCGTTTCCTTTGCCTGACACTTTTAGCTGGATTCCGTCTGAAACCCCGGCAGGTATTTTAATTGATACGGTTTCTTCTGTGGTGATCATTCCTTCTGCATCGGCATCCTTTGGTTTGTGATCTAAAATCTGACCAGAACCATGACAGGTAGGACATGGAGAAGAGGTCTGCATACGACCTAAAATGGTATTTTGAACACGCATTACTTGTCCGGACCCGTTACAGGTTCCGCACGTTTTATATGTAACACCGGCTGCCTTTACTTTGCGTTTTACTTTAACTTTTTTCTCTACACCGTTGGCAATATCTTCTAAAGTAAGTTTTACTTTTATGCGTAAACTTGATCCTTTTACACGACGTTGACCGCTACTGCCACCAAATCCGCTGAAACCACCGAAGCCGCCAAAACCACTACCAAAAATATCTCCAAACTGACTGAAAATATCTTCCATGTTGTTAAATCCGCCACCGCCAAATCCACCGGCACCTTCAAATGCAGCGTGACCATATTGGTCATAACGGGCTTTTTTATCCGGATCGCTTAAAACTTCATAAGCTTCGGCTGCCAGTTTAAAGTTTTCTTCAGCTTCTTTATCTCCCGGATTTTTATCAGGGTGAAATTCAATAGCTTTTTTCCGATAGGCTTTTTTTATCGCAGCAGCGTCGGCACTTTTGTCAATACCTAATATTTCGTAATAATCTTTCTTCATCTTAACCTTTTATTGTCCGATAACCACTTTTGGAAAGCGAATGATTTTATCGCCTAATTTATATCCTTTTTCAATTACGTCAACGATTTTTCCTTTTAAATCATCGCCTGCAGGAATTTGTGTAACTGCTTCTGAAATATCTGCATTAAATGCATCACCTTTATTTATTTCAACCAGACTTAATCCTTTTGCAGACAAATTGTCACGCAATTTTGTTGCGATCAGGTTAAATCCTGTCAAGTGTTCACTTTCGCCTAAGGTTTCCATTTGAGCAATGGCTCTGTCAAAATCATCTAAAACAGGTAAAATTCCTTTCATTACATCTTCATTAGCTGTGGCAAACAGATCTAATCGTTCGCGAGCTGTTCTTTTTCTAAAATTTTCAAACTCAGCAAACAGTCTTAAAAACTTGTCCTTTTCGGCAGCTAATTGTTCCTCTAATTGCTGTGTTTCTGATAATTTTTCTGCGGTATCAGCTATTTCGTTTTCAGATATATTTTCTGTATTTTGTTCTGTATCTTGGTTTTTCAATTCTTCGTTTTCCATTTTCCTTACATTTTACTAAATCACTCTAAGCAAAATTAAAGCCATAGTTGGTTTTTAGACAAATTGGCAGTTTTATATCGTTAATCTATGTTAAGAAAATAGTTGTTATTATTCATTTTAGTTTGTTGAATAAAGTTTTTAAATATATTTGTACTAAATTAAAATTAAAGATTATGAAAAAAAATGTAATTGCTTTAGTTGTATTAGCAGCTTTATCATTCACTGCATGTAAAAAAGAGAATGCAACTGTTGAAACTACTGATGCTATAGAAACTGCAACACAAACGGCTGATGCTGTAACATACACTACAAACGTAACTGACTCTAAAATTGACTGGGTTGGCGGTAAAGTTTCCGGAGACCAACATACCGGAACGATTTCTTTAAAAGACGGAGAAGTTTTTGTAGCCGATAATGTTGTTACAGGTGGTAAATTTACAATTGATATGAACTCTATTAATGTTACCGATATTACAGATGCTGAGAAAAAAGCCGGATTAGAAGGGCATTTAAAAGGAGCTACCGCAGAAAACGCAGACCATTTCTTTAATGTATCAAAATTCCCGACTGCTACTTTTGAAATTACAAGTGTTTCTGAAAAAAACGCAAAACAAATGGTTGAAGGTAATTTAACTGTTAAAGAAACTACTCACGCTATTAAATTTCCTGCTACAGTTGTTGTAACTGATACGGATGTAACGGTGGTTTCTGATCCTTTTGAAATTGACAGAACAAAATGGGGTGTGAATTTTAACTCTGGCTCTGTTGTTAAAGATTTAGCCGGTGATAAAGTAATCAATGACAATATTAAATTAACAGTTTCTTTAAAAGCAACTAAATAATTTGGAATAAAAAAATCCCGCAATTCGCGGGATTTTTTTATTATATATAAAAGGGTTACTTCGCAATATTTACTGCTCTTGTTTCTCTAATTACCGTTACTTTTACCTGACCGGGATAAGTCATTTCGGTTTGAATTTTTTGCGAAATCTGGAATGATAAGTTAGCTGCTAATTCGTCAGTAACTTTTTCACAGTCTACAATTACGCGTAATTCTCTACCTGCCTGAATTGCGTATGCGTTTTTAATTCCGCCAAATCCGTAAGCAATGGCTTCTAAATCTTTTAAACGTTGAATATACGAATCTAAAACTTGTCTGCGGGCTCCTGGTCTTGCACCTGAAATAGCATCGCAAACCTGGATAATTGGCGAAATTAAGGCAGTCATTTCAATTTCGTCGTGGTGGGCACCAATGGCGTTACAAACTTCCGGTTTTTCACCGTGTTTTTCTGCCAGTTGCATTCCTAATAATGCGTGTGGTAAATCGCTTTCTGTTTCAGGTACTTTACCAATATCGTGTAACAAGCCGGCACGTTTTGCCAATTTAACGTTTAATCCTAATTCTGCAGCCATTAATCCGCAAAGTTTAGCAACCTCGCGTGAGTGGTGTAAAAGGTTTTGACCGTATGAAGAACGGTATTTCATACGTCCCACCATTTTAATTAATTCGGGGTGTAATCCGTGAATACCTAAATCAATAACGGTACGTTTACCGGTTTCGACGATTTCTTCATCTATCTGTTTAGCTGTTTTGGCAACAACCTCTTCAATTCTTGCAGGGTGAATACGACCGTCTGTCACCAATCTGTGCAGTGATAAACGGGCGATTTCTCTTCTTACAGGATCAAAACATGAAAGGATAATTGCTTCCGGCGTGTCGTCAACAATAATTTCAACACCGGTTGCTGCTTCTAAAGCACGGATATTTCTACCTTCACGACCAATGATTCGTCCTTTAACATCGTCTGATTCAATATTGAAAACCGACACGCAGTTCTCAATAGCTTCTTCGGTACCTACACGCTGAATGGTGTTGATGATGATTTTACGGGCTTCTTGCTGGGCGGTCATTTTAGCTTCTTCAACGGTGTCTTGTATGTAAGCCATTGCCTGTGTTTTAGCTTCTGCTTTAAGGCTTTCTACCAATTGTAATTTTGCCTCGTCTGCGGTTAAGCCAGCAATTTGTTCAAGTTTTTCTACCTGAACGCGATGTAATTTTTCGGTTTCTTCTTGTTTTTTCTCTAAGGCTTCTAGTTTTACAGCGTATTCTTTGATTGTTTTTTCGCTTTCGTCTGCTGCCTTTTTTGCACGGTTTAATTCGTTAGAAATTTGCGATTCTTTGTCACGGGTTCTTTTTTCGGCTTCAGCCATTTTTTTGTCGCGCGATAAAATAACCTGTTCGTGTTCAGATTTTAATTCAATGAACTTTTCTTTTGCCTGAAGGATTTTGTCTTTTTTAATTGTTTCCCCTTCCGCTCGTGCGTCTTTTAAAATTCCTTTGGCTTCGTTTTGTGCATTCTTTATTATAGACGATGCGTTGTTTTTTTCCAGGTATTTTGCTACTGCAAAACCAATTACTGCACCTGCTATAATTGCACAAATAATTATTATTGTCTCCATTAGTGTGTAAATAGTTAATAAAAAAAGCTCACATTAGAAGAGTTGCATAAACTCTAGGAAAACAAGTTTTGAGCTATCTTACCGTTCAAGGATCCATTCAAAGATGGCATGCTTTAGTGATAATGCTTCGCCCATTTTAATTTGTTAGTGTTGAGTTTATCAAACAGGAGCTAATGTGAGCAGTGCTTTAACAACTTAAATTAAGCTGTTATTTTATATGATATTTTAATAAAATATTGTCTAAACTGTTATTAAATTCAATTAATTTTTCTTTAGAATCTTCTAAACCTTCTTCGTTTTGTATTCTGTTTTGCTCTACTTGTGAGGCAAACTGTAAGGCACAAAACGCCAAAACATCTTGTTTGTCCCGCATGGCAAAATTTTCTTCGAGCTGTAAGGTCATTGCTTCTATCTTTTTTACGGCAGCCCGAATTCCTTCTTCTTGTTCCGGATGAACAGTTAAAGGGTAAACCCTGTCTGCAATAGAAACTTTTATTTTCAATTTTTCTTCCATAAACAATTAATCGTTGTTTGTTAATTGTGCTATGCAATGATCTATTTCCCGAACTAATGAATTTATCTTTAGTTTTGTTTCTTTTTTAAAATCTTCACTGCCCAATAACGAATTTACCATTTTCAAATCTTCATATTGCTTTTGCACTTCAAGATATTGTTGCTTTAATTCGTTTTGCTGTGTTTGGTGTTGCAGAAGCGTACTTTTTAATTGATTGTTCTCTTCTACAACTTTTTCCAAATGTTGTATCAATTTACTTAACTTCGTTTCAATCGATAGGGTGATATCACTTAGTTTTTCCATTATACAACCTTATTTATATTTACAAAATTACTATTCTTCTGTCGAAAATAAAAAAAAAAAATGAATTAAACACGGTTTATTTGTTTTAATTTAATTTAATAGCTTTGTTTTAAGTGATTTTTTTTTCATATCTTATTCTTAATTAAATTTTTAGAAATGAATTACAGATTTTTTTGCTTTTTCTTGATAAGTTTAAATTCATTGGCACAACACAAAACCATAACAGATTTTGACGTTCCCATAAAGATTCCTTTGCTGGTTGCAGGCAGTTTTGGCGAATTGCGTCCCAATCATTTTCATGCCGGAGTTGATTTTAGTGCAAACTATAAAATTGGCGACCCGGTATATGCACCTGCAGACGGAGTGGTAAACCGGATTAAAGTCAGCAGTTTTGGTTACGGAAAAGCATTGTACGTTAAACACAATAACGGTTACACCTCTGTTTATGGACATTTAAGTGCTTATGGAGACAAAATTGCAAAATATGTTAACGATAAACAGTATGAATCAAAACAATTTGAGATCGAATTGTTTCCATTGGCAAAAGAACTTCCTGTTAAAAAAGGCGATGTTATAGGATATATCGGCAATACCGGTGGTTCAGGTGGTCCACATCTGCATTACGAAATTCGGGATACTAAAACAGAACATATTTTAAATGCACAGGCTTTTTCGCTAAAAGATGCCATTACCGATACAGAACAGGCAATAATTAACGGTGTGTATGTATATCCTTTAACCGATGAAACAATAATAAACAATGAAAACTCGTTTTTTGAAATAGCGTTAAGCAAACAAAACAACAGTTATAAGAGCAACACCATTCAGGCTAAAGGAACTATTGGTTTTGGTATCAACACACACGATACACAAAACGGAAGTCGTGGAAAAAACGGAATCTACCGAATGGTTACTTATGTTAACGGAACTAAAAATTTTGAAGTGGTTTTTGATGAATTTTCTTTCGATGAATCTAAATATCTGAACCAGTATATTGATTATAAATATTATCAGTTGTCAGGAAACAGAATTCAAAAGCTATTTGTGGTCAATGATTTACCACTGAGTTTGATCAAAACAAAGAAAAACAACGGGCAAATTGTTGTAAATGAGGGTGAAGATTTGAATTTTAAAATTGAAGTGTTCGATGCACACGAAAACAAACAAACAATCGAAATTCCTGTGAAATATTACGATTACCAAATCAATAAAAAGCCAAAACCTGAAGGGAAATATATCGATTATTTAAAAGATTATGCTTTTGAAGAAAATAATGTTTCGGTAGAATGGGATGCGCGAACATTTTTTGAAGATGTTTATCTGAAAATTAAAACAGAAAACAACAAATTAACCTTACATAAAGATGAATATGCGGTTCAAAAAAACATCAGCATAAAAATATTAGTTCCGGATGGTTATCCCAATAAAGACCAAACGTTTATTGGCAAAACAGATGGAAAAAAAGTCAAATATTTTGATACGTGGAAACGTGGAAACGATTTCAGAATTCGCACCAAAGAACTGGGAACTTATGAGCTGGTTACCGATAAAGCAGATCCAATAGTTAATTTTGTAAGTGATTACGACACCTTTACTAAAGAAGACGTATTGGTTTTTGAAATAGAAGATAAATTGTCGGGTATCAATACTTACAGTGGTTATTTAAACAATGAATGGATTTTATTTCATTACGATTATAAAACAAAGAAATTAATTCATAAATTGAGCGATGAAAAATTTACGCCCGGCACCAATACGTTGCGTTTAGAAGTAACTGACCGTGTTGGAAATAATACAACATTTGAACAAACAATAGTTGTTAACTAAATAAGATATTTTGAAAAAAAGCACCTATACTTTTTTATTTTTTGTGATTTCTGCTTGTGGATTTGCACAAACGGCTCATATTAAAGGCGTTGTTTTGAATGAGCAGAATGTGCCGGTACAAAATGTTTTGATTCAGGCGCAGAATAAACAGGTACATACCAATACCAACGGATTTTATTTTTTAGAGGTAACTCCGGCAGAAAACATCAGCATACAGTTTCAGGCAGAAAATTATCTGTCCGTTACCTATGTAGAATCTTTAAGAGAAAATCAGTCGTTTGAATTAAATATTCGTTTAAGCGATGCTTCAGAACAATTGCAGGAATTGGTTATCGATAAAAATCTGCGTCAGCGTTTTGAAGGCACAACCATTATTTCGCCCGATGTTATCCGCAGAATTCCCGGAGCCAATGCAGGTGTTGAAAATATTTTAAAAACACTTCCGGGCGTTTATTCAAACAACGAACTTTCAACTCAATATGCGGTTCGTGGTGGAAATTACGATGAAAACATGGTTTATGTAAACGAAATAGAAGTGTATCGACCATTTTTAATTCGCTCGGGTCAACAGGAAGGATTAAGTTTTACCAATACGTCTATGACCGATAAAGTCGATTTTTCGTCAGGTGGTTATCAGGCAAAATACGGCGATAAAATGTCATCGGTTTTAGATATAACCTATCGCAAGCCTACACAATTTGGCGGACAGTTAGATGCCAGTATTCTTGGTGGTGGCGTTACGGTTGATTTGGCATCAAAAGATCAAAAATGGACAGCCATTACCGGTTTTCGTTACCGAAACAATGCCTTGCTGGTAAAATCACAAGATGTAGAAGTTGATTACAAACCTCGTTATTTAGATGCGCAATCGTTAATAACCTTTCAGCCGTCGGCAAAGTGGGAGTGGAGTCTGCTTTTAAACGCTTCAAAAAATGTATATGAATATACGCCTTTGGTAAAACGTACAAAATTCGGAACCATTGGCGATGCAAAAGAAATGTCGGTTTATTACGAAGGTTCAGAAATAGATCAGTACCAAACCTATTTTGGGGCATTGAAAGGTGTATTCAAGCCCAATTTAGAAAACAGTTATAAGGTAATCGCATCGGCATATCATACCAAAGAAGAAGAATATTACGATATTTGGGGACAATACGCCATGGGAAATGTAAGTGGAGATTTAGGCGGAAATGCCGGCGAAGTTGAATACACCGTAGGCTTGGGTTCACAGTTGAATCACGGTAGAAATAATTATGATGCCTTAATTGTCAGTGCAGAAGTAAAAGGTCAGCATAAAAGAGGCGAAAACGAGATAGAATGGGGCGTGCGTTATGTTAGCGAAGATGTACGTGATCGTTTGGTAGAATGGGAAATGGTTGATTCTGCCGGGTTTTCGTTAGCACATCCGTATTTTTCCACACCCAATAACCAACCATATGAACCTTATCAGGGCGAATTGTTGTCGTATCAAAATGTTCGGGCAACAAATTTTGTAAAAATCAATCGTTTAAACGGTTTTGCACAATGGAGTAAGCGCGGGGCAATTGGCGAACACGAAACCTTTGTCAATATTGGTGTTAGAGGTCATTACTGGAATGTTGATGCAGAAGGATACGAAACATCAGATGCACAGTTTACGATCAGTCCGCGGGCACAGTTTGCCATAAAACCCAATTGGGATAATACCGATATGGTTTTTCGCTTGTCGGGTGGCTTGTATCATCAGCCACCAAGCTATCGCGAACTGCGGGCAATGGACGGATCGATTAATCCTGATGTAAAAGCACAACAAGCTGTTCACGTGGTTTTATCGAATGATTACAGCTTTAAAATAAAAGAAACGCCATTTAAACTGTTTACCGAATTGTATTATAAAAATATGTCTAACGTAAACACCTATACATTAGAAAACGTGCGTATTCGTTATAGAGCAGACAACAATGCCGAGGCTTATGTTTACGGAGCAGACGTACGATTGAATGGAGAAATTGTTCCGGGAATCGAGTCGTGGTTTTCTGTGGGATATTTAAAAACCGAAGAAAATTATAACAACAAAGGATTTATTGCCCGCCCAACCGATCAGCGTTTAAAATTAGGATTGATGTTTCAGGATTATATGCCTGCCATACCCAATTTAAAACTCTATTTAAATCAGGTGTATAACACGGGATTACCTGGTGGATCACCATCGTATGTAGATCCGTATGATTATCAGATCCGTTTGAAAAATTATATGAGAACCGATGCAGGTTTTTCTTATATTTTTAAGGATCAAACCTTTACTTCAGATAAAAAATGGTTACAGCCTTTTGAAGAAGTTGCGGTAGGTTTTGAAATTTACAATCTTTTCAATAACGAAAATGCCATTACCAATACCTGGGTACGCGATGTGTATTCAAAAGTAATGTATGCCATTCCCAACCGAATGACCATGCGAACTTTTAATTTAAAACTAAATATGCGTTGGTAAAGCTGAAAAATCTTTATATTTGAAGATAGATTTGAAACTTATGAAGTCATATATAACCCTTTTAACCGTTAGTTTAGCTGTTTTTGTTTCGTGTAAAGAAAAAGCAGAAACACCTAAAGTTATTTATGAAGCCGAACAAAAAACACCGGAAGTCAGCTATCAAAAAATAGATTCTACTGAAATTAATATTGCCGATTTGCCGATAAAATTCAACGGAACAAATTATTTGATACATCCGGTGGGTAATGTACGCATTTACAATACCGGTTCAACGCGTTCGGGCAGTTCAAAGATCAACAGTCAGGTAAGTTATAAGATTTCAAATTATTCTACACCTGAAATTACGGGATTTATAACCAATATTATGTTTCAGCATAAAGATTCGTTAGATTTAAAACCCTTGACAACCAATAAAATGCAGATTTCATCAATCAATTATTTAGATGAACTGGCCTTAAAAACAAACAAGCAATTATTGGTTTATACGTTGGTTGATGTGGATACCAATAAAGATGGCAGATACGACGATAATGATATTAAAACGCTGTATCTATCAAACATTAACGGAACAAAATTTACCAAGTTAACGCCTACTTATCACGAATTACTTGATTGGCAGGTTATTGACGATAAATTGTATTTTCGTTCTATAGAAGATATCAACAAAAATGGCGAATTTGATTCTAAAGATGCGATACATTATTCTTTTGTGAACTTATTAAGTGAAGATTGGAAACCGGAAACCTATAATCCTTTAAAATAAATAAAAAAGCTGTCTAAAAAAGACAGCTTTTTTATTTATTTTGGTTTCAGCCTTTTCTCCAATCATTTTTTTGCAAGGTTTTCATGCTCTATATTCTCTTTTATAGGCTGTTGCCCGTTGGTTTTATCTAAAAGGTTCTTATATCCATTTATATAACAATCCAAACTTTCAACAGAAAATACTATTATTTGACTATTTATTTACTTTTAATAGGGTGTTTTATTAAAGTAAATACTAAATTTGGAGTTTTAACGTTATCATTTAAAAATAGAATATGATGAAAAATAAATTGAGAAGCCTTTTATTGGTATCAGGATTTGTTTTGTTGGCTCAAAACATCCAGGCACAAGCAAACAGAGCATTGTGGGATAATTTAAGTATAGAAGTACAATACGGAATGAATGCAGCTTTAAGTCCAAAAGAAGGTATTACAACAAGCGATTACAACGGATTTAAATTTTTTCAAGCAGGTATAAATTATCATATTGATGATGTTTGGGGGGTAAGAGGTACTTTCGCAAGTTCAAATTTTCAACATAAAGATTTAGATGATTCAGGTGTAAAATACGGAAAATTGACATTAGAAGCTACGTACAACATTTTAACAGCTGTAAATGGAATAATGCAACCTTTTGATGTAACCGCACATGCAGGTTTTGGATTGGGTTCAGGAAAAAGCGAGAGCTTAAAAGGAACCGATATGGTTGGTGTAGCACAAATAGGAATTATGCCAAAATACAATATCTCTAACCAGTTTGCTGTTTTTCTTGACGGAACATTTGTAAATCACTTTAGTCAAGACTTCGGATTTAATGGTTCAGGAATCAAACAAGGTTCTGCAAGTTATTTCAACGCTGGTTTAGGTGTGCAATACCGTTTTAAAAAATAAAGATATATAGTATAACAAAAAAGTAGCTCTTAGAGCTACTTTTTTTGTTATCTAAAATAATCCAAAAATTATTTTTTGAATTTAGCGTATTTTGTTTTGAATTTATCGATACGACCTGCTGTATCAATCAATTTAGATTTACCTGTATAGAATGGGTGCGATGTACGTGAAATCTCCATTTTATAAACCGGGTATTCTACGCCATCAACTTCTATTGTTTCTTTTGTTTCAACGGTTGATTTTGTGATGAATACGTCATCGTTAGACATATCTTTAAACGCTACTAATCTGTAATTTTCTGGGTGAATACCTTTTTGCATGATAAATCGATTTTTAATGTTAATGCTTATTGTTTGTTCTGATGCTTTTATATTTCAAAAAGGTATAAACAAAACAATAGCTTTTTGTTTAAACTTGTTTATTTTTCAGACTGCAAATTTACAACATATTTTGAATTTGCAAACATAACTTTAGACTTTTTTTATCATGAAACAGCAAAAAATTCTACCATCTATTTTTGTATATTTGTAAGATTTTATAAAATTCTTAAAACTATGAATATTATCAATAAAACAACAGGTTTAACATTCGGTTATATTTTAATGGCTTACTATGTATTGGTAAACCTAATTGTTTTCTTTGCAGATTATACGTTGTTCGTACAATCATATTTTACTATCGTAAATATAGTTGTAGTTTTAATTTTAGGAATTTGCTGCGTTTGGATTACTAAAAGACGCTTAAATAACCTTATTACTTTTAAAGAAGGTTTTACTGCCTTTTTTATAATGATTGTTTTGGGTTTTCTAGCAAGTTATCTTTCAAAATACATTTTGTTCAACTTTGTAAATCCCGAAGCAAAGATTGTAAATAATGAATTGATGATTGAAATGACAAGAAAAATAGGAGAAGATTTAAATTTATCACAGGCTGAAATTAATGAAAAAATTAGTGTGGTAAATAATAACGCCGACGATAATTTCTCAATTAAGACTTTAATTTTCTCATTTGCTCAAGATCTTTTAGGTTCATCAATTGCAGGTTTGTTAATTGCATTGACATTTAAAAACAGATCAGAATTTTCAACTCCAAAAGCACAATAATGAACCTTACGATTTTAATTCCTTTATTGAACGAAGCTGAATCGCTGCCCGAATTATATCAATGGATTACTGCCGTAATGCAACGAAACAATTATTCGTACGAGGTTGTTTTTATTGATGACGGAAGCACCGATGAATCGTGGAATATTATTGAAGACCTTTCCAATAAAGATACTAATGTAAAAGGAATCCGCTTTCAGAAGAATTTTGGAAAATCACAGGCATTACATTCAGGTTTTGCCATTGCTAAAGGTGATGTGGTCATTACAATGGATGCCGATTTACAGGATAGTCCCGATGAAATTCCCGATTTATACAACATGATCGTAAATCAAAAATACGATTTGGTTTCCGGCTGGAAAAAGAAGCGTTACGACTCCGTAATGGCAAAAAACTTTCCTTCGAAACTTTTTAACTGGGCAGCACGCAGAACATCAAGTGTAAAACTACACGATTTTAATTGCGGCTTAAAAGCGTACAGTAACAAAGTGGTAAAAAACATAGATGTATATGGCGAAATGCACCGTTACATTCCCGTATTGGCAAAAAATGCAGGTTTTACAAAAATCGGAGAAAAAATTGTAAAACATCAGGCACGTAAATACGGCGTTTCAAAATTTGGAATGAGTCGGTTTATCAATGGATTTTTAGATTTAATAACCATTTGGTTTTTGTCAAAATTTGGCAAACGCCCAATGCACTTGTTCGGAGCCCTTGGCGTGTTAATGTTTATTGTAGGTTTTTGCAGTGCCGCATTCATTGGTATTTACAAATTGTACAAATTATCTGTTCACGAACCAGCAGTTCTGGTAGCAAACAATCCGTGGTTTTATATTTCGCTTACCGCAATGATTTTAGGAACCCAGCTGTTTTTAGCCGGATTTTTGGGCGAAATCATCCTTCGGAATAAAAATAACGAAGCTCGTTATAAAATTTCAGACCAACGTAATTTATAACTCAAAAAAACAATAAAATGGATATTCCAAAAAATATATTAAATCAAAGCAACAAATGGATTCAAGAGCCTTTTGATGCTGAAACTCAAAATTTAGTCAAAGAATTAATCACATCTTCTCCAAAAGAACTGGAAGATGCTTTTTATAAAAATTTAGAATTTGGAACGGGCGGAATGCGCGGAATTATGGGTGTGGGTACTAACCGAATCAATAAATATACATTGGGTAAAAACACTCAGGGATTGTCGCAGTATTTAAAACAATCATTTCCCAACGAACAAATTAAAGTAGCGATAGCTTATGATTGTCGTCACAACAGCAAGACTTTAGCAAAAGTGGTTGCCGATGTATTTTCTTCCAACGGAATCAAGGTATATTTATTCGAGGATTTACGTCCCACACCCGAATTGTCTTTTGCTGTTCGTTATTTGAATTGCCACGCAGGAATTGTATTAACAGCATCGCATAACCCGCCGGAATACAACGGCTACAAGGTTTACTGGCAAGATGGCGGACAATTAGTTCCTCCTCAAGATAAAGAAATTATTCAGGTTATTGATCGTTTAGATTATTCGGATATTTTGTTTGAATCAAATCCGGATTTAATCGAATACATCGGTGCCGAAATCGATGAAGCTTTTGCGAAATCCGCTATTGAAAACGCAGTATTTCAGTTACCTGAAAATGCCCGTAAAAATTTAAAAATCGTTTATACATCGTTACACGGAACATCAATAAAAGCCGTTCCAAATGTGTTGGAAAAAGCAGGCTATACCGATGTTCATATCGTAAAAGAACAAGCTGAACCAAACGGAGATTTTCCTACGGTTAAATCGCCCAACCCGGAAGAACCGGAAGCGTTGAAAATGGCAATTGATCTGGCTAACGAACTAAATGCCGATATTGTGATTGGAACCGATCCGGATTCAGACCGATTGGGAGTTGCCGTTCGTGATAATGAAGGAAAAATGATTCTTTTAAACGGAAATCAGGCAATGGTTGTTATGACCGCTTTTTTGTTGGAACAATGGAAACGCGAAGGAAAATTACAAGGCAAAAAACATTTTATAGGATCAACCATAGTATCAACTCCGATGATTTTGGCATTAGCAGAAGCTTACGAGGTTGATTGTAAAGTTGGCTTGACCGGTTTTAAATGGATCGCGAAGTTCATCAAAGATTTCCCCGAGCAAAAATTCATTGGTGGTGGCGAAGAAAGTTTCGGTTATATGGTGGGCGATGCCGTTCGTGATAAAGATGCCGTGGCTTCTACCTTGTTAATCTGTGAAATAGCGGCAATTGCAAAAGCATCGGGTTCATCGGTTTACAAAGAATTGCAAAATTTATATGTCGATTTTGGTTATTACAAAGAGCACTTGATTTCTTTAACCAAGAAAGGAAAAGACGGTGCCGAAGAAATTGCTAATATGATGACAGAATTCCGCAACAACCCGTTAAAAGAAATAGCAGGCGAACGTGTAGTTTTTATTGAAGATTACCAAAGTTCGGTAGCTACCAATTTGTTTTCTAACGAAACGGAACCATTGTATCTGCCAAAATCAAACGTATTGATTTATTATCTGGAAGACGGATCTAAAATTTGTGCGCGACCAAGCGGAACCGAACCTAAAATAAAGTTCTACTTTAGCAGCAATACCCCTATTGAATCGGTTGAAGAGATTAAAGATGCCGATGATTATCTAACTGATAAAATTCAGCGCATTATTAACGATATGAATTTAAATTAATGGACGAGAATTTAAAAAAGATACTTCCTTACGCGTTACATTATAAGAAAAACATTGTTTGGAACATCATCTTTAACGTTTTATACGCTTTGTTTGGCACAGTGGGAATGGTCTTTATTTTCCCCGTGTTGAAAGTATTGTTTGGAAACAGCGAAAAAGTTACCCAGTTGCCCACTTATAACGGTTTGGGAAGTATTGATACCTATTTAAACGACACGCTTTTTTATTACGTTACACATTATTCTGAAACTTACGGAGCTAATTACGCATTGGTATTAACGGTTTCGCTGGTAATTATTACCTTTTTGCTTAAAAACCTGTCGGGGTATTTGGGATTGCAACATTTAATGAAATTAAAAACCGGTGTTTTACGCGACTTCAGACGAAAAATGTATGCCAAAATTGTAGATCTACCCGTTGCCTATTATTCTGAAAAACGTAAAGGCGATGTAATGGCACGAATGTTAGGCGATGTAAACGAAGTGCAAAATTCCTTTTTTCTGGTTTTGGAATTAATCGTAAAAGAACCGCTAACCATTATTTTTTCGCTGATTGCAATGATTAAAATTAGTTGGGAACTTACTTTGTTTGTTTTCATTTTTATACCAATTGCCGGATTTATTATTTCAAAAATAGGAAAATCATTAAAATCGCAATCTACGCGTGCGCAACAAGAAAACGGACATTTGATTTCGATTGTAGAAGAAACATTGTCGGGATTAAAAGTAGTAAAGGGATACAATGCCGAAGGATTTTTCAAAAGATTGTTTAATCAATCAATCGACCGTTTATACATTTTAACCAATAAAATTGGTAAGAAAAACAATTTGGCATCGCCCATGTCTGAGTTTTTAGGAATCATTACAATTGCTGTTTTATTGATTTACGGCGGAAACTTGGTTTTGGTAGAAAAAACATTAGACGGTGCATTGTTTTTGGCGTATATTACATTGGCTTATAATATTTTAACTCCTGCAAAAGCCATCTCTAAAGCAACTTATCAGGTTAAAAACGGTATGGCTGCGGCAGAACGTGTTTTTGAAATCATTGATACGCCAAATGTTATCCGTGATACTGAAAAATCAATAGAAATAAACGGTTTTAACGATAAAATATCCATTAAAAACGTAACGTTTTCTTACGATGGTGAACGCAATGTTTTAAAGAATTTTAATTTAGAAATTCCTAAAGGAAAAATGGTTGCTTTGGTTGGTCAGTCGGGATCTGGTAAAAGTACCATTGCTAATTTACTGATGCGTTTTTATGATGTAGAGAAAGGTGAAATCTTAATCGATCAAAACAATATTAAAGACATTCAGCTGATTTCATTGCGTGAACAATTAGGTTTGGTTACCCAGGACAGCATTATGTTTAACGGTAGTATTGCAGAAAATGTGCGTATTGGGAAACAAAACGCTACCGATGAAGAAATAGTTGCTGCCTTAAAAATTGCAAATGCGTTTGAATTTGTTCAGAATCTTCCTCAAGGAATCAATACAAATATTGGCGATGCCGGCGGAAAACTTTCGGGCGGACAAAAACAACGAATTTCTATTGCACGTGCCGTTTTGAAAAATCCTCCGATTATGATTTTAGACGAAGCAACGTCTGCATTAGATACCGAAAGCGAACGTTTGGTACAAGACGCATTGGAAAAAATGATGGAAAACAGAACTTCGGTTGTTATTGCCCACCGATTATCGACCATTCAAAAAGCCAATGTTATTGTGGTAATGCACAACGGTGAAATTGCCGAACAAGGTACACACGATGAATTAATGGCAAAGAACGGAACATATGCAAAATTAGTTTCATTGCAATCTTTTGAAAATTAAATAGTTACCTTTTTGTTTTTAAAAATCACTTTGAACAAGTGATTTTTTTGTATAATTAATTATTGTTTTTCGATAATTTATATATATTTGTCGATATTTAATTATTGAAATTCAAATCATGAGATCTTTACGTTTATTAGATTTAATCATTACAATTCTTTTCTATTCTATGTTAGGGATAGGAATAATAGGTTGCGGAGCTTTTCTTTTTTATTTTTTTGGAATTGAGTTAGGAATCAAAACCTCGGTAACATTTTCCGGTAAAAACGTTTACCCTTATATCTGGCAATGTTAGCTATTGCTATTTATTATGCTTCTTATGTTTATTCTATTTTCCTATTCAAAAAAAATATTACTTCATTTATAAAACTCAAGATATTCACAAATCAGGTAATTAATAATTTTAAAATTATGGGAATTATTTATTTAGTTGGTTATATAGCTTCGGTTATATCAAATTCTGTAATTCCATTTTATTTTAATGATTTACAAGGAATAATTGGTATAGACTATAACGAGAAATCTTTAACTGGATTATTCGACTTTCCTTTAAACGGATTTATTATGGGGCTTTTCTTTTTGGTATTGAGCAAAGTCTTTCAAATTGCCAAAATTCAAAAAGAAGAAAACATCGAACTAAAAGAAGAAAACGAATTAACAATTTAAGCTATGGCAATAATCGTAAACCTTGATGTAATGCTTGCCAAACGCAAAATGCAATCGCAAGAACTGGCAGATAAAATTGGTATTACCACTGCCAATCTTTCTATTTTAAAAACCGGGAAAGCAAAAGCTATTCGATTTTCTACTCTAGAAGCCATCTGTAAAGAATTGAATTGCCAGCCGGGTGATATTTTGGAATTCATTCCCGATAACGAATAAAAAAGAGCAACTATAAGTTGCTCTTTTTTATTAACGTGATTTAAATTTACTTTTCAAGAAATTCATAAATCCGGGTTCTATAATGTCTACTCCAATTCCAAAATTACTATCGGCAACTTTGTGATAAGCTTGTTTAATTTCTTCTAATTCGCTTAACAAAATTTCTTTATTAGAAACAGGATCGTAGGTAATCTGTACTCTTCCTGAATTTTTGGTAATTGTTTTCTTGGTTTTATGTTTAAAAAACGAATTATTTATGTCGCATTCCTGAATCGTAAAACGTTCTTGGGTATCTATCTTTTGATCGGTTTTCAATAAAATATCATAGCGTTCGCTGTCAAAGTTATGCCAATACGAAGCATCGCTGTGCTGAAAATCCCTGAGATTATTTTTCAATACATTCCGATCGAAATACATTAAAAAGCGTTTGTTACTTTGATCGATAAAATAAGGCTGCTCAATTGTTGCGGTATATTTTACGGTAAATTCATTGGCATCTTTATCGTCGTTTACAATTTCTATTGCAGCATTTTTAAAAATGTCGCGAAAATCTTTCCCGTTCCGGTCGTTACAATAATTCAGGGTGTAAAACATGGCGTTATTCCACGAATCTAAAATTTCTCGTTTGTTGGTATTTTTAAAATAATTACGCATACCATTTGCCCTGTTAAAGCGATAGGTTGATTTAATACTAAAATCACCCTGAGCACCTGTTGCTTTCAGTTTAATTTCTTCATCTACCGCATAATTGTTCCAAGTGGTAGGCTTACGCATTTGCAACTCTTGATTTTCATTTACCGGCAAATAGAAACAGAAACTAAGAACAGATCTGTTTTCAAGCAATCCAAATTCATTTCTTGCCGTAACATCAATAAAATATTCGGTTTCTTTATAGTTTATCTTTACAATAACATGGTTAAAAGATAATAACGAAGGCAGATAATATTTAATATAAAAATCGGCATTGTAATTTACCAGAACAATTTGTGCATCGACTTGTAAATAATCTAAAATAACCTTGAGTAAAACAGATTTTGCCTTACAATCGCCTTGTTTGTTTTGATAGGTTATTGCTGGAGATTGCGGTTTGTGTCCGTTCATTTCATCTGCCGTGAAAATATAGTAAATGTTATTTTGAACAAATTCTATGGCGTATCTTATTTTGGCATCTAAATTGGGTAATGTGTTTAACGTTTCTGCCAAATCGGGTGCAAATGTCTGTAAACGGACTTCTTCTAAAACATCTTCATAAAGCGGATAAATATAATTTGACAATTCTTTCCAAGTGGCATCGGTTGCAAAATCAATAAAAGGGTACAGTTCGCGGCTTGTATCTACCTGGTTTATATAATCTTTATAACTAATAGAATAGTTTTCTCCTTTTTCCAAATATCCTATTTCTTTAGGTAAAATCGTTCCGTTTTCATCTCTGAAAAAACATTCTTTATAAGCCACTTTCCGGTTTCTGTTGTTTATAAAACGATAATTATATTGTCCGTAAGCCCAGTAATTATCCGGACTGATAAATACGTGTTTTACAAAATCTTTTCTAAGAAATTCTTTTTCGGCAAAGGTTTTTATTCTGCAGTCTTCTAAAATAAGAACGTCGTTTAAACGTAAGTCCTTAATTGATATGTTCAGTTTTTTTGAGCTGCTTAAGATCCCACCGTGACTATTGGTTTCATTGTCAAGGACCTTAATTTTTGTATCGGGAATTTTATCGATAAGAACCCCGTCTCTCAACACACTTATCCTGTGAATTTCAAAAAGTTCATTTTCTTCGAGAACCATATCATTGATCGATGCCCGTTCAAGATTTTCAGGCTGGCTAAGCGTGTAGGCCATCAATGCATAATCAGCCGAAAAGCGGTCATCAGAATAATAATCTTTATTGATAAAATAACAATAATCTCTACCTAAATCTCTTTGTTCTAACGCAAAAGGTGTTTCCTTGATTAGATCGATAATTTGTTCGTCAGTTAACGTTGCTGCCCATGGCTGCGCCGTACAAAAACGGTATAAATTTTGAGTGTCTAACTCCATAGCATAATTTTTTTTGGTCTCTAAAATAAGAAAAATTTCATTATATTTCTCAATGAATTGTTTTGCTATTTTGTACCTTTAAATTAAAAATTCACATTTATGAATGATATAACACCAATTTCACCATCTATATTAGACAACGATTTTTACAAATTCACGATGCAATATGCCGTGATTAAATTATTTCCGTATGCTAAAGGTCGTTATCAGTTCATCAATCGTGGCAAACACGAATTTCCTGAGAATTTTGCTGGTCGGTTGCGTGAAGCAATTGATGATATGGCAAAACTGAAATTAACCTATAAAGAGAAAGAATTTTTGCGAGAAACCTGTCCGTACCTTGATCCCACGTATTTAGATTTTTTACAGGGATACCGTTATGATCCATCCGAAGTTATCATTGAGCAAACGGGCAATGATGTAAAAGTAAGTATAGAAGGTTATTGGTACCGAACCATTTTGTGGGAAGTGCCTATTATGGCATTGATTTGTGAATTGTTCTATCAGGAAACCCATCAAAAACGACATTCAGATGAATTGGTCATAAAAACCGTTGAAGATAAAATAAAAAAGTACCGCGATTTAAACATTGTGTTTGCCGAGTTTGGTACGCGCAGAAGGCATTCTTACGAAGTACACGATTTGGTTGTGAAAACATTAAAAGAAAACGGTAAGGGAACTTTTATAGGAACCAGCAATGTGTATCTGGCAATGAAATACAATACCAAACCTATTGGTACCCACGCACACGAATGGTTTATGTTTCACGCGGCAAAATATGGTTTTAAAATGGCGAATAGTATGGGATTGGAACATTGGACAGATGTTTACCGTGGCGATTTAGGAATTGCCTTAACCGATACATACACCACCGAAGTTTTCTTTGAACAGTTCGACAAGAAATTCGCAAAATTGTTTGATGGCGTACGTCATGATTCTGGAGATCCGTTAGAATTTGGCGATAAAACCATTGCACATTATCAAAAGTTAGGCATTAATCCGTTGACCAAAACCATTATTTTCTCAGACGGATTGAATTATGACAAAGTAGAACGAATCACAGAGCATTGCAAAGGTAAAATCGGGTTGTCGTTTGGAATCGGAACCGACTTAACGAATGATGTAGGTCTAAAACCAATGAACATCGTGTTAAAAATGACCGAAGCCAAACCCGAAAATGCCGATTGGACAGGTGTTGTGAAATTATCTGATGAGCCCATGAAACACACCGGAACAGCAGAAGATATAGATTTAGCAATACGATTGTTGAATATAAAATAGACATGAACTTTTTAACTAAAAGACCTTAAATTAATTTAAGATGTTCCAAGAAAACCAAAAGTTACATATACCAACAGACGATACCATTATTTGGAAATACTTAGACCTTTCTAAATTCCTGGACTTATTAATGTCTAACAGAATGTTTATGGCTCGATCTGACAAGTTTGAAGATCAGTTTGAAGGAACTTTTAGTGAGCCAACCTATGAAGAAATTAAAAAACTCTTGGCTGATAATCCGGAATATTTAGACGCTTACAAAGCCAAACGAAAAAATATTGTTATAAGCAGTTGGCACGCAAATTCATACGAAAGTTACGCCATGTGGCAGGTTTTTACTAAAAATAATGAAGGATTGGCGATACAATCAACCATTGGAAATCTCAAAAAAGCATTAATCGAACCCAAAGCCGATCAGTTTGTTGGTGAAGTCAATTACATTGATTACAAGAAAGAACTTATTCCATTTGATGACGATTTTTTTCCTTTCCTGTTTAAACGAAAAAGCTTTCAGTACGAGCATGAAGTACGAATTATCACCGATGTTACTCATTTAGACCTAAATGTAAACGAAGGTGTAAAAGTTTTGATTGACATCAACAAAATGATTGAACGTTTGTACATTCATCCCAAATCTGAAAACTGGTACAAAAAATTAGTTATTGAAGTGGTAGAACGATTAGGCTTTGAATTTACCATTGAAAAATCTGACTTAGAAAGCGATATTTTAATTTAACAGCTTATTACATTCAAACGTTTAACTCCAATATTATGGACAGAAGATTTATGGGGATCTGTAAGATTTTATACCGAAATTTTAGGTTTTACTCGTGCCGAATTTAATGAAGATTGGCAATGGGCTGCTTTGCGAAAAAACGAAGTCGAAATTATATTATCCAAACCAAATGCTCATGTTCCGTTTGATAAAATAGGTTTTACCGGCTCATTTTACATTGAAGTTGATGCTATAGAAACACTATGGCATCAATTAAAAGATAAAGTAAACATCGTATATGATCTGGATATTTTTGCTTAGGGAATGAAAGAATTTGTCATTACAGATAATAACGGATATATTATACAGTTTGGTGAAAACATTAATAATTAAACTTTAGGGCGTTCTTGTACCATATTCATAAAAAAGATAGTTTGCATTTTTCGTGCTTTAAATTTTAATAACTCAACGTTATCGCCTTCAAAAAATTCATCAAGCGTATTTAACCAGTAAAACAGCCAAGTGCCAAAATTATGTGCAGTAATACTATAATTTGTAAACGCATCAACTTTATTGTGTGCTTCAATTGGGTTGCCTTTATATTTTTGAACGCCAAAAATATGTTGTTCCCAAAAATCGATAATCTTTTGTAAATGAGGTTCCCAATCGGTAATAATAGCATTAAAAATTGGTCCCAATTCATCATCTTTTCTTACTTTGTCGTAAAAAACACGTACTAATTTTTCTAAATCTTCCCTGTTTTTAATATCGGTTTTCATTTGATTATTTTTTATAAAATTACAAAGAATTTTTACAATAAAAATAGTTATTTTTGCCAACAAATTAAACTTAAAAAAAATGGCAGGTACAAGAACATTTACAATGATTAAGCCAGATGCGGTTGAAGCTGGAAGTATTGGTGGAATTTTAAATATGATCACTGAAGGTGGATTTAGAATTGTTGCAATGAAATTAACTCAATTAACAGTTGCTGATGCAAAAAAATTCTATGAAGTTCATGCAGAGCGCCCATTCTACGGAGAATTGGTAGAATTTATGTCAAGAGGCCCAATTGTTGCAGCAATCTTAGAAAAAGAAAACGCTGTTGAGGATTTTCGTACATTAATTGGAGCTACCAACCCGGCAGATGCAGCTGAAGGAACCATTCGTAAAAAATACGCGAAATCTATCGGTGAAAATGCTGTTCATGGATCAGATTCTGATGAAAATGCAGAAATCGAAGCTGCTTTTCACTTTGCAGGAAGAGAGCAATTCTAAAATTAGAAGAAAGCTTAAAGAATATAAAACCACGCATTATGCGTGGTTTTATTGTTAATTTAAATTTTTAATACCCCCTTCAGTAGGTATTTTTTGATAGATGATTTATGTCTTTTTATTTCTTTTCCTTTTCCCAAACGTTAAACCCACTGCGTAACCCTTTAGTTTATAGCAAAGTAAAAAAAGAATATAAAAAAGGATAAAAAAGATTAGGAATTAACCGGAAAAGGAGGTTATCTTTGCACTCGCAATACAGAAATAACGTTCATTTAAAAATTAGTTAACACAAGAAAAATTAATAAAAATAAATTTGGATTGTAAATAGAAAAGGTTGTAGTTTTGCCGTCCGTTTCAAGTAAGAAAGCGGCAAGGAT
>SMEI01000020.1_pt1 | contig 38743 bp, 43 predicted proteins | sample 2456321 | NCBI WGS metagenome assembly SMEI01 (sample SAMN10132588, study PRJNA489261) | soil metagenome | isolation source: day1 control-silt loam soil ammended with composted manure from dairy cow... | place: USA | collected 2015-05-01
TCGGGGCTCACCTCTTTCCATTCCGAACAGAGAAGTTAAGCCCGATTGCGCAGATGGTACTGCATCTTCATGTGGGAGAGTATGTCGCCGCCTTTTTTTATAAACCCTATCCAAATAAATGGATAGGGTTTTTTGGTTATATAAAATATTCAATTTAATTCATCGAAATCTATTTTATCAGTAAAAGTTTGTAAATTGGGTCTGAAATAATAAAGGAGAATTAAATGGATAAAAATGATATTTTAGAAAAGTGCAACGCTATTTCTAAAAATACTTTAATGAGTACTTTAAATATTGAATATGTTGATGTTGGCGAAGATTATCTCGTTGCAAAAATGCCTGTGAATAGTAGAGTGCATCAGCCAATGGGATTATTGCATGGCGGGGCATCTGTTGCTTTGGCTGAAAGTGTGGGAAGCGCTGCGTCGATGCTTTTTGTTGACTTGCAAGAATATGAAGTTCGCGGAATTGAAATTTCGGCCAATCATTTAAAAAGTAAACGAGAAGGTACTGTTTTTGCTACTGCCCGAATGATTCACAAAGGCAACAAATTGCATTTATGGGAAATTAAGATTACCGATGAAGACAATCAATTAATATCTTTGTGTAAATTAACAAATATGATTTTACCTAAAAGAAAATGAACGATTTAATTAAAAAAGCGTTGTCTGAACAATTACCTTTTATTCTTTACAGAAAACCAAATGAAGAATCGTATTATGGTTGGTTTCAACAAACTATCATTTTAAATAAGGCTGCTGAATTAACAAAATCATGTTTCGTTTTCGCTCCGTTTTCTTCTGATGAAAAAATAGTTTTTTATCCTGAAGATTGTCAACTTATAAAAGAAAAAATCCATTTTTCAGTAGGGTTTTCTGAAGAGGAATCATCATTAGAACCATCAAATAAAGACAAATCTTTTCATGTTCAATTGGTTTCAAAAGGTATTGAAGCCATTAAAACAAATCATTTTGAAAAGGTTGTCTTATCACGCAAAGAAGAAATTTCTATTCACTCAGATAAATATGAAGTCTATTTTCAACGTTTTTTAAAGAAATATCCCACCGCTTTTGTGTATTGGTTTTATCACCCTGAAGTTGGAATGTGGATGGGGGCGACTCCCGAACAATTGTTGAAAATTAATTATGATACTGTTGAAACCGTAGCATTGGCTGGTACAATGATTGATTCCGGAATAGATATGAAAGATGTGGTGTGGGGTGAAAAGGAACAACAAGAACAGCAAATTGTGACCGATTTTATCATTGATCATTTAAGATCTTTTTCAAAAAAAATTGATCAAACCAAACCTTACACACATCGTGCCGGATCTTTATTGCATTTAAAAACAGATATTAAAGCAGAATTGATACATCCCGAAAATGCTTATCAGGCGGTTGAATCTTTGCATCCAACACCCGCATTATGTGGTTTTCCTAAGGACGCAGCACGTGATTTTATCATTAATAATGAAGGATACAATAGAGAGTATTACGGCGGATATTTAGGAGAATGGAAGTTTAATAACCTAGATTATTCCAATAAAAGCGATCTGTTTGTAAATTTGCGGTGTATGAAAATTATAAACGATAAAGCTTATCTCTTTTTGGGTGGCGGAATTAATAAAGACAGCAATCCGGAAAGTGAATATCTTGAAACAGTAAATAAAAGCGAAACAGTAAAAAGTATTCTATAAGATGTGTTTAGGTGATTCATCAAATAATTCACTAAAACATCTGATCATAAAAATAAAATAGCAAATGAAGTTAGATATATTAGCCTTTGGCGCGCATCCTGATGATGTTGAATTAGGTTGTGGAGCAACGCTGGCAAAAGAGATTTCAACAGGCAAAAAAGTAGGGGTCGTAGATTTAACCCGAGGCGAATTAGGAACCCGCGGATCGGCTGAAATCAGGGATAAGGAAGCTGCAAAAGCCGCAGAAATTTTAGGAGTTTCTGTTCGTGAGAATTTACGTTTCAAAGATGGATTTTTTGTTAATGATGAAAAGCATCAGTTAGAAATCATTAAAATGATCCGTAAATACAAGCCCGAAATCGTTATTTGTAATGCCATAGATGACCGTCATATTGATCATGGCAAGGGAAGTAAATTAGTTTCAGATGCTTGTTTTTTATCTGGTTTAAGAAGAATTGAAACATCATTAGATGAAAAAGTTCAAACTGAATGGCGACCAAAATTGGTCTATCATTATATTCAATGGAAAAACATCGAACCCGATTTCGTGGTAGATGTTTCTGGTTTCATACAAAAGAAAATAGATGCAGTAATGGCATATAGTTCGCAATTTTATGATCCAAATTCAAAGGAACCGGTTTCTCCAATTGCCACAAAAAATTTCACAGAAAGCATTGAATACCGGGCAAAAGATTTGGGAAGATTGGTTTTTGTTGATTATGCAGAAGGATTTACAGTTGAAAGATATGTGGCAGTCAATAGCTTAACAGATTTGAAATAAAAAACTAAAAAAATGTTTGTCAAGCATTGAAATATCTGTATATTTGCACTCGTTAAACAGACACGGTGATTGTAGCTCAGTTGGTTAGAGCGTCGGATTGTGGTTCCGAAGGTCGCGGGTTCGAGACCCGTCTTTCACCCAAAAAAGCGATTCAGATAATGGATCGCTTTTTCTATCCTTTTTATTTTCCTTATAAAAGGCAACAATACATTAAATCAGGCAGACTGGGCTATTCTTACAATCTTATTGAACAGAATAATACTTCAAAAACTATTTTAACGGAAAATTCAGAATTAAAATTATAGTATTCAACTTCAAAAGTTTACTTTTGGAACTGTTTTATTTAAATCTGTTTATGAAAAAAATCTGGGTAGCATTACTACTTACTCCATCAATATTATTTGCGCAACCGAAAAAAAAATTCCAAACCCCTGATAAATGGGTCGATAGCATATACAATCAAATGTCGTTCAATGAAAAAGTGGGGCAACTTTTTATGGTTGCAGCTTATTCAAATCGAGATGAAAAGCACGTAAATGAATTAATGGATTTAGTTCAGTCTAAAAATATCGGTGGGGTTATTTTCTTTCAGGGGGGACCGGAACGTCAGGCAAAAATCACCAATAAATTGCAGGCTGCTTCTAAAGTACCTTTGTTTGTCGGAATTGATGCGGAATGGGGCTTAGGTATGCGGTTAGATTCAACTTATGTGTATCCGTGGAACATGACTTTGGGATCCATTCAAAACAATGATTTAATAGAACAAATGGGAAGCCAGATGGCAGAGCAGGCAAAACGAATGGGTATTCAGTTTATGTTTGCACCTGTGGTCGATGTGAATATCAATCCCTCAAACCCTATTATTGGCAATCGTTCGTTTGGTGAATCTAAAGAAAATGTTACCTATAAAGCTGTTGCTTTAATGAAAGGTCTGCAGGAAAATCAAATATTTGCTACTGCAAAACACTTTCCCGGACATGGCGATACCGCAACAGACTCGCATCATTCTTTACCTGTTATAGATTTTGATAAAAAGCGTTTAGATAATATTGAACTGTATCCTTACAAAAAACTGATTAAAGAAGGATTGGCATCTGTTATGGTAGCCCACTTGTCGGTTCCGGCGTTAGAACCTAATAAAAAAATTCCTACTTCTTTGTCATACAATACCATTACAAACGTTTTAAAAAAGGAGCTGAATTTTAAAGGATTGATTTTTACCGATGCCTTGAATATGAAAGGTGTGGCAAATTACAAATCGCCCGGAGAAGTTGATTTAGCCGCATTTTTAGCAGGGAATGATGTGTTGCTTTTTGCAGAAAATGTTCCTTTGGCAATTGAAAAATTCAATGAAGCTTTTACTAACGGTGATTTTACCGAAGAACGTTTGGCACATTCGGTAAAAAAAATCCTGTTGTATAAATACAAAGCAGGCTTAAATCAATATAAACCAATCAATACGCAAAATTTATATCAGGATTTAAATAAACAAGAATACACCGATTTAAGCTACAAGCTATACGAAAACATTGTAACGATTTTAAAAAACAATAAAAATATTTTACCATTTAAAGCAAATGAACCCAAACAAATCGCTTACGTGAAATTGGGCGATGATGTGAATGATACGTTTATTGAAGCATTACAGGCAAATCAACAGGTTACGGTGTTTAATCATTATCAGATTGAGGATCATTTAGACAATTTAAAAGCTTTTGATGTGGTTATTGTGGGCTATCACAAAGCCGATGGCGTATGGAAAAAACACGATATGGTAGCTAATGAAGTTGATTTATTGGCGAACATTGCCCAAAACAATAAGACCATTTTTGTGTCTTTTGTAAAACCGTATGCGTTAAGTGCTATTAAGGACTTTTCTAAATTTGAAGCAGTTGTTTTAGGTTATCAGAACAATGTTATAGCTCATAGAAAAGTAACCGATGTACTTTTTGGAATGCAGGGGGCTTCAGGAAAATTACCGGTTTCAATAGGTAATGCTTTTAAAGCGAACGAAGGAATGACAACTAAGGCAAATAAAAATCTGAGTTATGGTAGGGCAAGCGAAGTAGGTCTTGATGAAGCCAAACTAAAAGAAATCGATGCTTTTGTAAATACAGCCGTAAAAAACAAATATACTCCGGGAGCACAGGTTTTAGTAGCTCGCAACGGGAAAATCGTTTACAATAAATCGTTTGGAACAATGACTTATACTGATAAAGTAGCAGTTAACAATCAAACCATTTATGATTTGGCATCGTTGACCAAAATGTTGGGAACATTGCCCATGGTAATGAAAATGTACGATGACGGAAAGTTGCGTTTTGACCAGAAATTAGGCGATTTATTACCCGAATTTAAAAAAACAGATAAAGGAAATATTACCGTAAAAGAATTATTAACACACAATTCGGGCTTAATTGCATGGATTCCTTTTTACAAGGAAACATTAGATGCGAACGGAAAACCGAAAACCGATTTATATAAAAATACGTTTTCAAACGAATTTGATACACAGGTGTCAGAAAATTTGTTTTTAAAATCAGGCTATAAAAAAACAATTTTAGAAACCATTGCTGCATCAAAATTAGGCAAGAAAACTTATAAATACAGCGATTTAAACTTTATTTTGTTGGCTGAAATTGTTGAAAGACACTATAAAAAGCCAATGAATGAATTGGTTAACGAATATTTTTACGAAAAAATAGGAGCGAACAATTTAACCTATCTTCCGCAAACAAAATTTGACCTGTCGCAAATTGCCCCGACCGAAATCGATAATTATTATCGCTACACAACCGTTCAAGGGTATGTACACGATATGGGTGCGGCAATGTTTGGCGGTGTTGCAGGGCATGCCGGTTTATTTGGCAATGCGTTAGATGTAGCTAAAATGATGCAGTTATTTTTAGATGGTGGCGTTTTTAACGGTGAACGATTATTATCGCAAAAAACCATCGACGATTTCAATACGTGTTATTATTGCAAAGAGGGGAACAGGAGAGGGGCTGGTTTTGACAAACCACAATTGGGCGAAAGCGGACCAACCTGTGGCTGTGTTTCAATGAAAAGTTTCGGGCATACCGGTTTTACGGGAACTATGGCTTGGGCCGATCCGGAAAAAGAGTTGGTTTACGTATTTTTATCAAACAGAACCTATCCTAATGCCGATGACAACAAATTGTCGAAAGCAAATACACGAGAAGATATACAGCAAGTCATTTACGATGCTTTAACTAATTAAAAACAGAACTTTAAAATATGAAAATAGCCATAGTTTGCTATCCTACCTTTGGCGGAAGTGGCGTAGTAGCCACCGAATTAGGTATTGAATTGGCAAAACGCAACCACGAAGTCCATTTTATAACGTACAGTCAACCAGTACGTTTGGCACTTTTAAATAAAAATATTCATTATCACGAAGTGGTGGTACCCGAATATCCGTTGTTTCATTATCAGCCTTATGAATTGGCTCTGTCAAGTAAAATTGTTGATACGGTAAAAGAATTCGGTATCGATCTGTTACACGTGCATTACGCCATTCCGCACGCCTTTGCCGGTTATATGGCAAAGCAAATGCTGGCTGATCAAGGCATTAAACTGCCAATGGTAACCACTTTGCACGGAACCGATATTACGTTGGTAGGAAACCATCCGTTTTATAAAACAGCGGTAAGTTTCAGTATCAACCAATCTGATTATGTAACGTCGGTTTCGGCAGATTTAAAAAAATCGACGTATGAATTGTTTGATACTACTAAGGAAATTGCTGTAATTCCAAACTTTATAGAAGATAAAAACACAGGCGATCTGCACATTCAATGCAGAAGAAGCTTATTTGCTAACGATGAAGAGCGTATTGTTACCCACGTGAGTAATTTTAGAAAAGTAAAACGAATACTTGATGTGGTACAGATCTTTAATGGCATTCAAAAAGAACTTCCAGCAAAATTAATGATGGTGGGCGATGGTCCGGAACGATTGGGAGCCGAAGAATTGGCTAAAGAATTAGGCATTGAGAACAAAGTGATTTTCTTTGGGAACTCGTCAGAAATCGACAGTATTTTGAAATATTCCGATTTGTTTTTATTACCGTCTGAAACCGAAAGTTTTGGTTTGGCAGCCTTAGAAGCAATGGCTAACAGAGTTCCTGTGATTTCATCAAACACCGGCGGATTGCCCGAAGTAAACATTCAGGGCATTTCAGGCTTTTTAGACAACATCGGCGATATCGACGGAATGGTAAACCACTCGTTACAAATCTTAAAAGACAATGAAACGTTAAACCAATTTAAAGAACAGGCTTATCAGCATTCTAAAGAATTCAGTGTGGAAAAAATCGTTCCTCTGTATGAGATTATTTACAATAAAGCATTAAAAAACACGCCGTAAGCGTGTTTTTGGTTTTTATGATATGTTGTTGTTTTGTATTATTTTACAATTACTTTTTTAGTAGCTTTACCTTGATTGGTTACAACCTGTACATTGTATATACCTTTTGCAAATGCACTTACATTAATTGTTTTTTCGGTAGTCTCTTTTACCAATTTTCCGGTTGTATCGTAAACAAAAACTTTTTCTAAAGTTAAGTTGTTATCTAATTCAATATTTAAGATTTCTGTTGTTGGGTTAGGGTAGATGTTGAAATTTTCTAAAACGAAAGTATCAGATGATAAAATACCTTGAATATCAAATACCATTATAGAACTTCCTGGACCACCTTTACCTTCATAATTATTTGTTATGTATAAATTATCGGTAATCAGTTGATCTTCGATGTTGTTTGCTGCTGGTTTAGGAATAGGGTTAACAGTAACATTACCTAAATTACTAAAAGCTAAATTTTTCCCATCTCTTGAAAGTGCAATTGCCCACCAAATACTGCTGCCATTTGGATCAATTATTTCTCCTTTTTTTACCCAATTACCTTGAAGGTATTGAAATATATCTAACCTTCCTGTTTTGCCAGTTGTACTGGTCATAGAACCTACTACAACCACATTACCAGAGCCTGATATAGCAACATTTTGCGCATATCGTTCATTTGGAACTTGACCAACTATTTCATTGCCCATTTGTGTCCAAGTGTTATTAATATTTTTATACACATATACAGATCCACTATTTTGAGTTGCAGACTGAGTATTATTGGCTGTAACAGCTAAAGTATTACCATCACTTGATATGCTTATCCTATAACCCATATTGCCATCATTCGGATTACAGACAATAGTGTTTCCCACTTGTGCCCAAGTATTATTTACATTTTTATAGACGAATATTTTTGCGTCTCCTGGTACGGATCCCCCTCCAATATCATAAAAGCTTAAAGCAAGAGTATCCCCATTCTCTGATAATGCAACACTAAAACCAAAACCTGGTGTACCGCCACCTATTTGTCCGATTTCTGTCCAGGTTCCCGATATGTTTTGGTAAATAGTTACAGGAGAGTAGTTGGTAATAATACCATCGCCTATGGCAATAGTTGATCCGTCTCCGGAAAGAGATATACTATGACCATATTCCTGAATATCCTGACCTATTTGAACCCAGTTATTATTCACATTTTTGTAAACCTGAACCAAATTACTATAATTAGAAACAGCTAATACAGAACCGTCATTTGAAAGAACAACTCTATATCCTATTTTGCTATTAGTTGGTCCAATAATATCTTGACCAATTTGAGTCCAATTTCCTGAATTATTTGAATATACCCTTACAAGCCCGTTCGGAGTACCGATCAGATTATAATCAGTACTAGATATAGCTAATACATTCCCATCTTCTGATAATGCAGTAGCAGATCCAAAAGTAGGATCTCCATTATCTCCAACAATATCCTGTCCAATTTGTGTTTGTGCATTACTTATTGTAACAATTAATAATGCGAAAAGTAGTTTTAATTTCATAATTAAATTTTGTGTTAAGTATCAAATATAAAAATTAATTTACAAAAAGAATGAGAAATAACTAAAAAGAGCGTGTCCGAAAAGTGTCATTTTGGGCGAAACGGAGTGAAGTCGAAAAATCTAAACTACTGACTATATGAGATTCCTCCTTCGTCGGAATGACAACGATACTTAATTATTTGACTTTTGGGACACCTTCTTTATTAATACCCTTCAGAATGTCGTTTGGGTTCTTTTACTGTTGGCCATTCGGTATCTTTTGGTAAAACCCTTTTTTCGTTTGAAATTTCGTTGGGATCATTCGCTGCTTCTAAAGTCAATAGGGTAGTGGTAATCACATTTTTTTCCAGTTCTTCAAAAACAATTTTATCGTAGGTATCCCGGTTAGTATGCCAGGTATATTGTCCGTAATCCCAGTTTTGTGTACTTAAATTAAAAGCGGGAATTCCGGCTGCTACAAACGATGCATTGTCGGTACCACCGCCTTGCGGCATTCCTGGAAAATCGGTTTTTATGTGTTTGCGAATGTGTTCGGGTACGCTTTGCAACCAGTTACCTAAATAATCGTAGGAATTTACAAATCCTTGTCCGCCAATATAATTAATCCGCCCGGTTCCGCTGTCCTGATTAAAAAGGACTTTAATTTTCTGTACTTCGGTAGGATGATCCATAATGTAGGCACGCGATCCGTTCAAACCTTGCTCTTCGCTTCCCCAGTGACCGATAACAATGGTACGGTCGTTATTCGGAGCATATTTTTGAATTAACCGGGCAACTTCCATCATTAAAATGGTTCCTGTGCCGTTATCTGTTGCACCCTGAGCACCGTCCCACGAATCTAAATGAGCAGAAAGCATCACATATTCGTTCGGTTTGGTTTTTCCGGGAATAGTTGCAATGGTGTTAAATGTTTGCGTGTTTCCTAAATTTTTTGATTGGGTATTGATTTTTATTTTTGGACTTTTACCATTTGCCGCCAATCGATACAACAATCCGTAATCTTCTAAACTGACATCGACCATTGGAACCGTTTGAGCAAAGCTGTAGAAAATGCGGTTAGCTCCCATTGTTCCTGTATTATAAGACTGAACGAAACCTGCAGCACCCTTGGTCTCTAAATATTCGACCAGTTCGCGTAACGATTTTCCGGTGGCTTTAATGCTGTTGTTCCAAGCGGTTAAATCATCTGTTTTTTCGTTTTTATAAGTATTAAAATCTTCTTCGGTAGCGTGTTCTTTCCATTGATTTTCCGGACGTCCTGATTTTTGATATTGTGAAATCATTACTATTTTTCCTTTTACAGAACGAGCCCAATTTTCAAAATCATTTTTGGATTGAAAAACAGGCATTGCTACCACTTCGGCTTCTACGGCTTTTTTGGTATTGATATTCCAGGCTAATTGTGTGCCTTCAATCGATTTTATTCTTGGTGAAGTCATTGTAATTTCTGTTGTTCCCCGCTGCCACGATTTCCATTCGCCATAAGGGATGTTTTCAGCTTTAATGTTCCATTTTTTGTAAGTAGCTACAACCCAATTATGAGCTTGTTCCATTTGGGGCGATCCCACCAAACGCGGACCGATTTCGTCTAACAATTCAAATGCCAGGTGTTCTAATTGATTATTGGTTTCAACTTCGTTAATTATTTGATTGTAAACAGCTTGTTTGTTTTGTTGGAAATTTTGAGCATTTATAGTAACAGATACGAATGCGGTTAATCCTAAGAAGGCGTATTTTTTGTTCATTTGAATGATTTTTTGATTCGTAAATATATAACTTTCGATAGGAAATAAAAAAAGAGGCAAAAGCCTCTTTAGAAAATTATTTAGTTACGTGAATTTCAAAAATTAAATCGGTATTTGGTGGAATCATTCCCTGACCTCTTTCGCCATATCCTAAATGCGATGGAATAAAGATATATGCCTTATCGCCAATATTTAACTGTTCGATTCCTTCGATGAACCCGGGAATCAAACCTACTTTTTGACCATATTCAAACGGAATAGGAATGTATTGATTCATTGCTTTACGTTGCTTGTCTAACATATTGTATTTTGTAGCAACCTCTTCTAAACTGGTATCAAATAAGCGTCCGTCTTCAAAAAATCCGGCATAAGCCACATTGATTTTATCACCGGCTTTTGGTTTTTCATTTGTGCCTTTTTCAAAAATGTAATAGGATAAACCCGAAGTATTTTTAGTTGCTTTTGTTTTGGCATCAGCTAATGTAGCCTGCATTTCTTTTGAAGCGGTTTCTAACGCTTTGCTGGCTTCTTCTTGTTTTTTTTGATTTTCATCTTGTTTTTCTTTAAACACTTTTGGTGCATCAAAAGCTTTGGCTTTATCGCCTGAACGAATGATTTTAACCGATTCTATTTTATCGCCTTGCGCTATGGTGTCTACCACTTCTTGTCCTTCAATAACGTGACCAAAAACGCTGTGCATTCCGTTTAAATGCGGTGTAGCCACGTGTGTAATAAAGAATTGCGAACCATTGGTATTAGGTCCCGCATTTGCCATTGATAAAATTCCCGGTTTATCGTGTTTTAAATCATCACTGAATTCATCGGAAAAACTGTAACCCGGACCGCCTTCCCCGGTTCCTGTTGGATCACCACCCTGAATCATAAAATTGGCAATTACGCGGTGAAAGGTCAATCCGTCATAAAAAGGTTTGTCTTTGTATTGTGCATCGACAAAAGGGTTGTTTCCTTCTGCTAAACTTACAAAATTAGCCACAGTTAACGGCGTTTTTTCGTACTCTAACTGTGCAACAATTTTACCTTTACTGGTGTTTATTTCGGCATATAAGCCTTCGGGTAGATTGGTTTCGTTGTCTTTTTTACACGAAACAAATAATGTGGCTGCTAATACAGCTACTGCTAAAATTTTCTTCATTGTTTATGATTGATTAAGGTTTAACATCTACGTAAAAAACAAGGTTTGAGTTTGCCGGAATGGGTCCCATGGCTCTTTCGCCATAACCTAATTGATACGGGATAAAAATATACGCTTTATCACCTTTGTTTAATTGCAACAAACCTTCGGTCATTCCCTGAATAAAATTACCATTTTCACCAAAAGTATAATTCAGCGGCTGGTAAGCATTGGCAGCTTTTCTTTGTGGATTTAGAATGCCGTGTTTTGCTGCCAAAGTTTCAATTCCGGTGTCAAACAACGTTCCGTCTGCTAAATATCCGGCATAATCAAACGAAACACTTTCACCTTCTTTAGGCTTGATTCCCGCACCTTTTTCGGCAACATATACTTTTACTCCCGATGGCAGAGAGGCTGCCTGTGCCTCATACGTATCAAACATTTTTTTTGTTTCTGTTTTTAAGGTTTCGGCTTGTTGTTTTTTAAGTTCCTCTTCTTTTTTGATTTTTTCTATAGAAGAAGTAAACGTTTTTGGAGCATCAAACTTTTTTGCTTCTTTACCTACACGGACGATCTCAACTTTTTCAATGACATCGTTTTGCTGAATAGCATCAACAACATCTTGTCCTGTAACTACTTTTCCAAAAATGGTATAACCGCCATCTAAATGAGGGGTGGCTACGTGCGTGATGAAAAATTGCGAACCATTTGTATTAGGCCCGCGGTTTGCCATTGATAGAACACCCGGACTATCATGCTTTAATGTGGGAACAATTTCATCGGGAAACAAATAACCCGGTTCACCGGAACCATCACCCTTAGGATCGCCGCCTTGAATCATGAAATCTGCAATAACGCGGTGAAATTTTAATCCGTTGTAATAAGGTTTTCCTTTGTATTCTGCTTTTACTTGTGGATGATTGCCTTCTGCTAAAGCCACGAAGTTGGCAACCGTTAACGGGGTTTCGTTATAATATAACTGTGTGGTGATGGTACCTTTTTGGGTAACAAAATTGGCGTACAAACCATCGGTTAAATTGTTTTTTTGTGCAAATGCCTGTACTGAAATTAAGGCAAATAGAAATAATAACTTTTTCATTTTTATTCTGGTTTAATGTCGTTAAGAGTTACTTTACAGATCAGGGGAACGTTTGTTCCGATTTTTTGCTTATCACCCAAATAGCCATATGCCATGTGCGAAGGAAAAATAAACGAAATGGTTTCGCCTTTGTGCATTAATTTCACGGCATGACGCAAACCTACCATAATTTCTTGCTTATCAACAGCATATACTTTTGGAGCTGTTTCTGCTTTACCATAAATTAAATTGTTGTCTATATCGTAGATTTCAAAATCTAATTTAACGATATCTCCTTTTTTAGGCAAAAGACTGTCGGTGGTTACAGCTACATCATATTTATACCAAAACCCCAAATTTGATTGATAATAATGATGTGCCGAATCTTTTTTTATCACACTCTGAATAATTTTTTCTTCGTCCTGAACGATATTTTTATTGCGTTGAACCGATTCTTTAATAAATGTTCCAGAGCGATAGGTGATTGGTTTACGTGCTTCGGGTTGTTTACAGGCAAACAATAAACCGGTGAATGCCAAACACATTATTAATTTTTTCATATCGTTATTGTTTGTTGGTTTCTTTTAAAATGGTTTCAAACTTTAAAACAGTTTCATTTAAGCTGTCAAAAGATTTTCCGCCGGCAGCGTTAATGTGTCCGCCACCGTTAAAATAAGATCGGGCAAATTCATTCACATCAAAATCACCTTCTGATCTAAAAGAAATTTTAACCATTCCTTCTTCTTTATTCTCAATGAAAATGGCTGCCAGATTGATGCCTTTGATCGATAAACCGTAATTTACAATACCTTCGGTATCTCCTTTTTGATACTGAAATTCATCTAAATCCTGCTGTGTTAAAAAAGTATAAGCCGCACTGTGATTGGGCATTACTTTTAACTGTTGCAAGGCTCTGCCTAACAATTGCAGCTGATTGTATGAAGATGTATTGAATAACAAGCCATGTACTTTGGGGTTGTCAACACCTAAATCAATTAATCGTGCAACAATTCGGTGAGTATCGCCAGTGGTTTTAGTAAATTTAAACGAACCGGAATCGGTAACAATACCTGTATAAATACAAGTTGCCGCATCGGTGTTGATGTATTGTTGTAAATTTAATTGTTCTAAAAAGCGATACAGAAGTTCGCAGGTAGAACCAAACGATGTATCTGAAACGGTGATTTTTGCATAACCATCGGGCATTTGATGATGGTCAATCATCACAAAAGGTTTCCGTAGTTTTTCTAAATAAGAACCCATTTGATCACCTGCACGATGTAATGCATTAAAATCTAAGGTAAAAACCAAATCGCTTCCTTGTAAAAAAGTCTTGCAGTCATCAAAGTTTTTTTCAAAAACCAACACCTCATCTGCTTCGGGCAGCCACGAAATAAATTCGGGAAATTCATTTGGTGAAACAACTTTTACCGTATGATTTAATTGTTTTAAAACGTGATAAAGTCCCAAACAAGACCCTAAAGCGTCACCATCGGGGTTGCGGTGCGGTATTATTGCTATTTGTTTCGGCGTTTTTAAAAAATCGGTTAAAAACGCAACATCATTTGTGTTCATCATACTGCGAAAATAAACAAATTAGCAGTTACTTTAAAAAAGCTTGCTGAAATTTATTGCGCTAAATTTTAAAACCATTTTTATAAACAATCTAAATAACGCTTGCCATAGCATTTAATTAAACAATGTAGTACTTTTGCAAAATGGCACGAAAAAAAACAGATAAAATCGTATTCGAAAACGTAGAAGTCCTTGATGCAGGTGCAAAAGGCGTATCGGTAGCAAAAGCTGACGATGGTAAAATTATTTTTATTCCCAATGTGGTTCCTGGAGATGTGGTAGATGTTCAGACCTTTAAGAAGCGTAAGTCCTATTACGAAGGCAAAGCGGTAACTTTTCACAAGTTATCAGATAAGCGCGTAGAGCCGGTTTGTGAGCATTTTGGTGCTTGTGGCGGCTGTAAATGGCAAAATATGGGATATGAATTTCAGTTGGGATACAAACATCAGGAAGTTGAAAACAATTTAAAAAGAATTGGAAAAATAGAACTACCCGATTTTGAGCCTATTCTGGGTTCTGAAAAACAGTTTTTTTACCGTAACAAGATGGAATTTTCTTTCTCTAATGCCCGTTGGTTAACCGATGCTGAGATTCAGTCAGGAGAAGAATTAGGAAAAGAAAATGCTTTGGGATTCCATATTCCTAAAATGTGGGATAAAATTCTGGACATCAAAAAATGTTACCTGCAACAAGATCCGTCAAATGCTATTCGGAATGAAATTCGTGGTTTTGCAAATGAAAACGGATTGGAATTTTATAATCCGCGCGAAAATACAGGTTTGTTGAGAACATTGATGATCAGAACGGCATCGACAGGAGAAATCATGGTATTGATCCAGTTTTTTAAAGAAGACAAAGAAAAACGTGAAATGCTGTTAGATTTCCTTAAAAATCGTTTTCCTGAAATCACATCGTTGCAATATGTAATTAACAGCAAACTGAATGATACCATTTACGATCAAAAAGTAATTTGCTATCATGGTCGTGATTATATTTTAGAAGAAATGGAAGGATTGCAGTTTAGCATCAATGCCAAATCGTTTTATCAGACCAATTCAGAGCAGGCTTATGAATTATATTCCATTACTAGAAATTTCGCCGGATTAACGGGTGAAGAACTGGTTTACGATTTATATACCGGTACAGGAACCATTGCCCAATTTGTTTCTAAAAAAGCCAAAAAAATAATTGGTGTTGAAGCGGTACCCGAAGCCATTGCCGATGCAAAAGTAAATGCAGACCGCAATAACATTACCAACTGCGAATTTTTTGTAGGCGATATGAAAAATGTTTTTAACGATAAATTTATCGAACAACATGGTCAGCCCGATGTGATCATTACCGATCCACCGCGCGATGGTATGCACAAAGATGTAGTTGCACAAATTTTAAAAATTGCACCAAAACGAGTGGTGTATGTAAGTTGTAATTCGGCAACACAGGCACGAGATTTGGCTTTAATGGACGAAATGTACAAAGTAACCCGGGTGCGTCCGGTTGATATGTTTCCGCAAACACATCACGTTGAAAATGTGGTATTGTTAGAAAAGCGATAAAATATAGAAGAGCAGTGTAAAGCTGCTCTTTTTTTTAAAAATGATTTTGTACTTTTACCGCATATTATCAGCCTTATGAAAAAAATCTGGTTTGTTTCTTTATGTATTTTTGTTTTTTTAGCCTGCGAAAAAGATGACATTTGTGCCGGAGGAGAATCGGTAACACCCAATATCGTTATTGATTTATACGACCAAATAGAACCTGATAACTTAAAACAAGCAGTAAAAATTGCAGCTGTGGCAAGTGGTTTTACGGACACTCTTTTTTTTGAGAGAACTTCTAAGATTGAACTCCCTTTACAAATAAATACCAATGCAACCGATTGGAATTTAACCCTGTACGAGCTTACTCCAACCAATGATACAATCTTTAAAAAAGATGAATTAAAGTTTACTTATACCACGGAAGCGTTATACGTTTCAAAAGCGTGCGGTTATAAAACTATTTTTCACGAATTTAACGCCGTAAAAAGTCCAAATACAACAAATGATTCTTGGATAAAAAGTATTTATAAGGTAACAAATGAAATTACAACAAACAACAATGCGCACATTCAGCTTTATTATTAGTCTTTTTTGTGTGTGCTCTTTGCAGGCACAAGAACAAGTTCCGCAGGTATATCCGGAAATATACGGATTGCGTATTGGTACCGATTTAATAAAAGCATCGCGCAATTTTTGGGATAAAGATTATAAAGGTTTTGAAATTTCTGCTGATTATAGATACAATAAACACTGGTACCTGGCTGCCGAAGCCGGTTATGAAAACCGTTTAAAAACAGACGATCAGCTTTCATATACTACCGATGGAATATTTTTAAAAATTGGAGCCGAAAAAAACTTTCACCAAAACTGGCTGGATATGAATAATTTAATTTATGTTGGTGGTCGGTATGGTTTTAGTTTGCATAGTCAAACACTGCATAGTTACCGAATAAATACGGGTGATGCCTATTTTGATGAAGAAATGCAGTATCCCGAATTGAAATCAACCGGATTGATGGCTCATTGGTTAGAAATGATTGTCGGCATAAAGGCTGAAGTGGTTCATAATTTATATATCGGAATGAATGTTCAGTTAAAAGGATTGTTCTACCAAAAACAGCCCGAAGGTTTTGAAAATCTTTACTACCCGGGATTCGGACAAAAATACAGCGGAAATATTGGTGTTGGTTTTGGATACGGCCTCAGCTATATGATCCCTTTTAAAAAGAAAATTATTCAGCCTGTTAAACAACAAGAAAATGAAATTAAAAAACGCTAAAGTTTCTCAGACCTTAGCGTTTTTTCTTACATGTAAACTAATTATATTATCTTTTAATAACAGGTGTTTTGTTCCGTTATGTTGGAATTTTGCTCTTCCTGAATGTTGTTTTTACGTTCTCTAACTTCTTGTTTTACGCTAAAAAACTTTTTATGATTGTATTTCAAAACAGTTAATTTATAATAATCGTAGAAAATAATCACAGTTAAAACAAAACACACAATGTAAAAGGTGTAGTTTCGAATAGTGTTGTAAAGTATGCCCGTAATTACACCACCAATTACATAAAAAAACATAATTGAACTTAAAAGCTGAATTTTTTCAATTACTTTTTCGTCTTTTCGGTAATGCTTTTTAGTAATCATGGAAAGTGCAATAGCCAGATCGGTAGTCAACCCTGTTAAATGGGTTGTTTTTACTGCCGAATTAGAAATACTTGCGGTTAATCCGTTTTGTAATCCCATTGCAAATAACAATAATCCAACTAAAAATTCGGTTTCCTGTAAACTTTCGGTATAAAAGTTCTGAAGGTAAATTCCAACTACAAGTAAACAAATAATTTCCAGAATAATTGGTATCGCGTGCGATAAATATCTGCCAATGTATTTGTTTCCATGAATAATGACAAAGTTTGATGTGAAGCTTCCAAAAAAGAATAGTATAATCCACAGAATGACAATAGCTGCCTGAAACCAATTTCCTTTAGCAAGTTCCTGTGCAAAAACGGCATAATGTCCCGTGATGTTTGATGTAAAAGCAAAAAATACGATGACAGATATAACATTGACCATTCCTGCCGAAAAAGCTGTAAGCCCGCCAATTTTCAAATTATCTTTATGTGTTCTGTGTGTACTATATTTTCTGAGCATAATCTTGTTCTTGTACTTTTTTAAAGGTAATTTTTACGCTTCCCCTCATTTGTAAATCAAAATTGTAATAAATAACCATTGTATCATTGGTTAGCTTATGTACCTGGTAACTTTCTACGGTATTGTTGCCGTATTTAAGTTCTAAAATATTTCCTCTGCCTTTTAAAAACCATTTCAGCTTTTTTTCTTCAAACGGGTCTTTAGACTTTAAGGTTAATTGTTTTTTGTTACAAAACTCCCATTCTTCTGCCTGATGAATCATCATGTTATTGTACAGCTCCTTTTTCTGATAAGACAGCAAGTTACCGTCTAACTTTGCAGAATCTACATTTATACGTTCAAAATTCCATGCTACTTCTTTCCATTTCCCTACAATCAGATTTTCAGGACTATCGCCCTTAATCAGTACGGTTCCGGAACACAGCAACACTATTAAAATTAAACTATAAGCTATTGGTACTGTTTTTTTCATTGTTCTATACCTGATAATAAAACATCGGCAAGCTGTTCCGAATGTTCCAGTTCTGACACAATATTCTGTGTACTTTCTATATTAATCAATTCTACTTTTGAAGCTTTTAAATAAGGTAACAGGTTGAAACTGTTTTTTGATTTAAACTTCATCTTGTAATCGTTACTGCAAACAATACAGTCTATCTTATTTGCTTCCAAATAATTTTTAACGTAACGTTTGGTACTTCCCGTTAAAATGCCAAATTTTATTTTTGTTAAGCGCGACTGGTAGGTGTTTTCGATCAGTTTACATGATTCACGAAATTCTTCGGACTGAATTTTTTTAAGAAGTTTATATTCTGAATAAAAGAGCAAATCCGATATCGAATAAGACATATCATACCCGTTCGCCAATGTAACTTCAAATTGGTCGGCTGGGTTTCTTCTTAAAAATTCTAACAATACATTTAACGATTTAACATTGAAATCGGTAGGAATCAAAACTTTTTTTACTGCGTTCATCTTTTTAAATAATGTTTGAAACAAAATTACGACCGCAGGTATTAGAAGGATTTAAAAATGAAATTATAAAGTTATTAGAAAAACAGGCAGTTATTAAAATGTTATTAGAATTACAGCTGGTAGTTTCCTGTTGGTAAAATAATTTGTACGGTAGTCCCTTTTTTTTCGACAGATTTAATAAGCAATTCGCCATTGTGCATTTTAATAATGTTGCGGCTTAAAGGCAGCCCAATGCCGTAGCCTTCGTAATTAAAGGTGTTCGATGCACGAAAATAAGGATCAAAAATATAAGGCATTTCCGATTCGGGAATACCAATACCGTTGTCTTTAACAACAATCACAACAGATTGTTCGGTAGCACCCAGCGCAAGATAAACCTCGTTATTGTCTGAATATTTGCAGGCGTTCGATATAATGTTTGAAATAGCCAGGTGAAGCAGCTGCTGATTTCCTTTTATTTTCAGTTTTTCAGGACTTTCAGGTAACAGGCTAAAATCCATCTTAATTTTTAAATTCTTGTTTACCTTTAACAGGTTTTGTTGCACTTCCATTAAAATTTCGTCAACACGCACTTTATCAAAACGTTGGGTATTTTCGGTATAACCTGTGCGGGCTAAAAAAAGCAGGGCTTTGGTTTTTTCTTCTAATTTTTCAGCTTCCAGCAAAATATTTGTCAGTGCTTTTTCGTATTCGGGAATCGAACGTTCTTTAGAAAGAATCAGGTCTGCCTCGCCTATGATCGATGTCAGCGGTGTGTTTAATTCGTGCGAAGCGTTGCTTATAAAATTCTTCTGGGTTTCAAAAGATGTCTCAATTCTGTTTAACATATCGTTAAACGTATATTTAAGTTCGCTTATGGGATCTTTATGTTTTATGGTTGATACTTCTAACCGAAGGTGTAAATTTTCCGACCCTATTTTATTTACTTCTTTAATGATGGATTTTACGGGGCGAATTAACGTACGAAGCACAAAATGAGAAATAACGAAAATGAGAAACAGAGAAAACAGCAGTGATGTTATTAATAAGTTACGCAGATAAATGATATGGTGGCTGTAAAAATAATTTTCTGCCGAAACCACTACAACATACTCGTTTTTTTGGGCATCTTTATAAATTAATCCTGTATAAAACTGATCTGCCTTGTTGTAATTAAAAGAGGTGCTTTTTAAGGTATTACTTATTACTTTAAAAGGAATTTCCGCCGGAATTTTGTCTGCAATCCGGTTGTTCTGAACCGGTAAAATATAATACTTTTGGTTGGGAAGGTTTTCTAAAAAATTTTCATAGGTTTCTTTTACTTTAAGTGATTCAGCTGGTTCACCCAATTTCATGGTAGCAATGGTTCCGGCTCTTAATTCTAAACGTTTGTAGAAATCTTCAAAAGCAAAGTTTGAAAAAGAATAGTAAATGTAGCCGGTAAAAATTAAAGTGTAAACAACAAAAATCAGTACAATTGTCAACACTGTTTTGTTATACGTTTTCATGCATCGTTTTTTAAAACATACCCCATACCGGTAACGGTGTGTATTAACTTTTTGGTTCCGAATTTATCAAGCTTTTTACGCAGGTAATTTACGTAAACATCTACCACGTTTGTGCCGTTGTCAAAATTTATTCCCCAAACGTTATCCAATAAATCGCCACGGTTTAAAACCTTTGTAGGTTTTTTCATAAACTCTAACAGCAAGCGGTATTCTGTAGAGGTTAATGAAACTTCATTGTTGTTGCGGGTTACTTTTTTGGTGTAGTCGTTTAGTTCTAAATCGGCAAATTTGTACACATCGTTTATAACAGAACCGTTTGCGTCAAAAAATTCACTTCGTCTTAAAAGATTTTTAATTCGGGCTTTCAGTTCAATCAACTTAAAAGGTTTAGCCAAATAATCATCGGCACCGGTATCAAAACCTAAAACAATATTTTCTGCACTGCCCAAAGCCGTTAAAATAAGTACGGGAAGCTCGGTATATCCGTCATTACGTATCTGTCTGCAAACTTCCAACCCATTCATTTTTGGCAGTAAAATATCTAATATTACCAGCTGGATATTTTTGGTTTTAATTAATTCTATTCCTTTTAAACCATCTGCAGCATGGAGTACTTTATAACCCTCTTCTTCCAAACTTTGCTTAATCAGGTCGGCTACGTGTTGTTCATCTTCAATTATTAATATTGTACTCATTATTTTTAGCTGTAATTGTCAAAAATAAAATTTGTTCATTTAACATTCATTAAAATTGCATTAGAATTTATTTAATGACTGCCGATATATGCCATAGAACGCCATTTAAATCTATTAAATGACAAACGCGTTTTCCCCACGGAAAATTCTGAGGTTCACGTACATTGGACCCGGGATATTTTTGATTAAGATTTAATTTTTTAAGCTTCTCATACCAAGCATCGGCATCGTTAACCTCAAGAATAATCATAAAATTACCATGCATCCACTCTGCAGGATATTTTTGGAGAATAATTTTGTTTTCGTCAATAATCATAATGGCAATTTCATCATCAGTATAATCTAGAGAAAACCCTATTTCGGTATAAAATTCAATTGCTTTCTGTAAATCGCTTCCGGCAGAAATAAAAGTTGTTATATTGTTCGTTTTTAAGCTCATAATAATTAAAAAATGGTGTGATATATACCGTAAAGATACACCATAAACGAAAAAAACATGTATCCCTTAGTAAATGCTAATTCATTTGGTGCTGTTAAGTTATTAAAAACATATAACTGACTTAAGAAAAGCAAAGAAATAAGTAGCAATAATGGATTAGAACTATGCAAAACACCAAAATTAATTCGGGTGTCTTTATCGGTATTTGAATTGATTAACCGAACGTATTGAATTTCATTTGTATTATTTCTTGCAATCTTGTACGTATCGTATTTTCTTTTTGATAAAATTTCATAAAAATCATTTTCGGTAACATTTACTGAAATTTCATCATTAAAAACCACAAAATAATCTCTGTATATACGCCCGTTCGATTGCGGTCTGGAAGTTTCTATGTAATGCGATGTTAACCGTACTTCTGTTTCATTAAAGCTTTTAATCGTTTTAAAAAAGACCAGTAGTACCAAAAGAGCAAAAGATCCAAATGATATCTTATAGATAAAAGGCATTCGGTTATTTAGTTGTTTCAGCTTATCTGAAATCCAATTTAAAAAGGTCTTGCTTGACTGTTTAGGCGGTAATCCAAATTTATTTTCGGTGGCTTCGCTATCTGAGACCAACAATTCTTTCACAAGAAAAAGATTATACAAAGGAATAAACAATTGCCACACATTGTTTTTTAACTTTTCTATATCGTGTATTCTTTTGTAACACTGGCTAAAAATAACCCAAAGAAGTACTATATGTATTAAAAAGGATACTATTTGTATGGTTGAAAATAAAAACAAAAACGTATTTAAAACCATTGGAATACTCAAAAAGACAAGCCGGTTTTTAAACTCATTTTTATTGATACGGGCATTCATTCCAAAAAACGTCTCCTTTTTAAAATGAGCTTCGTCCACATCAGGAAACTGCAATTTTATTTTTTGAAATGCCTTTTCTGCCGAATTGCTATTATCGTATAAAAGTTTTATTTGATATTTGTATGCTGTGTTATCTAAACCTGTAATGGTCATTAAAATAATGATTTCATCAGCAAAATGATCCATTTTTAAATAATGGGTTCCGGCAAAAGAAACATTGCCCAGCACATTTATATGTACAGCCTTACATTGGCTCACATTCCACTGCAAAAGAACAAGGTCATTTACAGCAAAATGTTTTTTATTTACCTGAAAAACATGAATTAAAGGTTTGGTAACCGGAGGGGAATACTGCCTGTTTTTTTGTAGATTACTTTGAGTGTAATTTGTTTTTGTTGATGCTTGATTTGCTACCGCATGTAAATACTGATGCAGCAACATGCGTTTGTTGGCATCCATTAAAAAATCGTAAGCTTCATTAATTTTCAGGAAATAGGTAGTGGCAAACGGATCTTTATTAATATCGGGATGATATTTTTTAGACAACGTTCGGTACGCTTTCTTAATGACGGCTTCATCAGAAAAATTCGGGATTTCTAATACAACGTAATAGTTAATCATTAATAAATAGCAATGTTTTTACTCGTCGTTTTTATCGTTTCAAGGTACTAAAAATAGTGATAAATATTAAAAAACAAATGATTATCTACAACTTCTCTTTCAAATACTTTCCGGTAACTGATTTTTTATTTTTTGCAATTTCTTCGGGCGTTCCGGCAGCAACAACGGTTCCACCATTTTTACCACCATCGGGACCGATATCAATCACATAATCGGCACATTTTACCATGTCTAAATTGTGTTCAATAACAATAATTGAATGCCCTTTTTCTATCAATGCCTGAAACGATTGTAATAATTTCTGAATATCGTGGAAATGTAAACCTGTGGTGGGTTCATCAAAAATAAACAATGCTCGTTCTTTAACCGCTCCTTTTCCTAAGAAAGTAGCCAGTTTTACACGTTGTGCTTCACCGCCCGATAAAGTTGACGAGGATTGCCCCAATGCAACATATCCCAAGCCAACATCTTGCAGAGGCTGAATTTTCTGTGCTATTTTTTCCTGATTATTTTTTGTAAAAAATTCAATGGATTCATCGACTGTTAACGTCAAAATATCATAAATGTTTTTTCCTTCAAAATGTACTTCAAGAACTTCTTTTTTAAAACGTTTTCCTTTACAAGCATCACATTCTAAATGAACATCTGCCATAAACTGCATTTCAATGGTCACCACACCATCGCCTTTACAAACTTCGCAACGACCGCCATCTACGTTAAAAGAAAAATGTTTGGGTTGGTAGTTTCTTATTTTTGAAAGCTTTTGTTTTGAAAACAAATCTCTAATGTCATCATAGGCTTTAATGTATGAAATGGGATTAGAACGCGAGCTTTTACCAATAGGATTTTGATCTACGTATTCTATGTGTTTAATGTGCGAAAACGAACCTGTTATTCCGTTGAATTGTCCGGCTTTTTCACTCGTTCCGGTTAAATGTTTTTCTATTGCAGGATACAAAATCTTTTTAACCAAAGTTGATTTTCCGCTACCCGAAACACCTGTAACCATGGTTAAACAATCTAACGGAAATACAACATCAATATTTTTTAAATTGTTTTCCCGTGCGCCTTTTACCTCAATAACGTTTTTAACCGGTCTGCGTTTTTCAGGTACTTCAATTTTTAAGGTCCCGTTTAAATAATTGGCAGTTAACGTATCGCTTTTTAAAATTTCATCAAACGTACCTTGTGCCACCAACTCACCGCCAAGCACACCCGCTTCAGGACCAATGTCGATGATTTCATCGGCAGCCTTCATAACATCTTCATCGTGTTCCACAATGATAACGGTGTTGCCCAAATCGCGAAGATTTTTAAGCACATCGATTAATTTTTCAGAATCACGTGAATGCAGACCAATACTTGGTTCGTCTAAAATATACATAGAACCTACCAAACTACTTCCCAATGAGGTTGCCAGATTAATGCGTTGCGATTCACCGCCCGAAAGTGTTGAAGATTTACGGTTTATGGTCAGGTAATCTAACCCTACATCGCTTAAAAACTGTAAGCGGTTGTTGATTTCAAGCAGTAAACGTTTGGCAACTTTTTCTTCAAATTCATTTAACTGAACGGTTTTAAAGAAATCGCGTAATTCATTAATTGGCAAGTCAACTAAATCAGAAATGGTTTTACCGGCAATTTTCACGTAATTAGCTTCAGGTCGTAAACGTTTTCCGTGACAAACGGTACACTTTGTTTTTCCTCGGTAACGTGAAAGCATTACCCTGTTTTGAATTTTATAATTATTGGCTTCTAAATCTTTAAAAAAATCATTTAAACCGGTGAAATAACTGTTTCCTTCCCAAATTAATTTTTTCTGATCGTCAGATAATTCATAATAAGGTTTGTGAATAGGGAAATCGAATTTATGAGAATTATTTACCAACTGATCGCGGTACCACGACATGCTTTCTCCACGCCACGGATAAATCGCGTTTTCATAAACAGATAATGCGGTATTTGGAACGACCAGATCTTCGTCGATACCAATAGTGGTGCCAAAACCATCGCATTTTGGACAAGCACCATATGGGTTATTGAAACTGAATAAATGAACATTTGGTTCTAAAAACGTGATGCCGTCCAGTTCAAATTTATTGTTAAACTCTAATTGATTTCCTGTTCCCAATTCATAAAGATACAAAACACCTTTTCCTTCAAAAAACGCCGTATCCACAGCATCTGATAAACGATTGTAAAAATCTTCTTCGTGACGGACAACCAAGCGGTCAATAATCAACTGTACATTAGCTGCTTTAATGGTTTTTGGAGAAAACTGTTCTATAAATTCATCAATCCTGTGTGTTTCGTTTTTATAAAATAAACGTGCAAAGCCTTGTTGTAAAGCTATTTTTAATTGATCGATAATAGACCGTTCTTTCAATTCGTAAATCGGTGCAAGCAATAACCATTTAGAGGTTTCGTCGAACGTTTTAACCGTATCAGTAACATCGGTTACTGTGTGTTTCTTTACTTCATTACCCGAAATTGGAGAAAAAGTACGACCAATGCGTGCGTAAAGCAATTTTAAGTAATCATAAATTTCGGTTGATGTACCCACGGTTGACCGTGCATTGGTAGTGTTCACTTTTTGTTCAATAGCAACAGCCGGTGCAATACCTTTTATATATTCTACTTTGGGCTTGTTGATACGACCAAGAAATTGCCGAGCATAAGAAGACAAACTTTCCACGTAACGTCGCTGACCTTCGGCGTATAAGGTATCAAAAGCCAAACTTGATTTACCAGAACCCGATAAACCGGTAATGACAACCATTTTATTGCGCGGAATAACCACATCTATATTTTTTAAATTATGTAGATGTGCACCCTTTATAATGATATTTTGTTTTGGATCGATTGTAGAAAAATCTGGTTTTTTCATTTTTTATAAAATAACTACAAATTTACGAATTATTAAGAGAAGATGCTTTGTGGTTGTGCTACAATAATTTTAAAAAAAATCAATAATATTTTTATTAAGTTTTTTTTAAGAAATATTTTTTTATATATTTGTTCATAACTCTTAAAAAAGAAGCCTATAACACATCTGTACTTATAATAAAAACCTAAAACATAAGTGAGGATGGCAAAAGAAATTTTGTCAGATGCGGTATTATTAAATGAATACGCTTCTGGAAACGAATGGGCTTTGGCGCAGTTAATTGAGCGTCATAAATCAAAATTATACAGTTTTATTTTTTCTAAAGTAAAAGACAGGGATTTATCTGACGATATTTTTCAGGATACTTTTATTAAGGTAATTAATACCATTAGAAAGCAAAATTATAATGAGGAAGGAAAATTCTTGCCTTGGGTAATGCGTATTGCCCATAATTTAATCATTGATCACTTTAGAAGGCAGTCAAAAGTTAAAATGCAACGCGAAAAAGAAGAATTTCCTCTTTTTAGTAAAATTCTTGATAGTGAAATGAATATTGAAGCCCGCATTATAACCGGGCAAATTGAAGATGATTTACAGTCATTGGTATTAAAATTACCCGAAGACCAACAAGAAATAATACGGTTGCGGCTATATGACGATTTAACGTTTAAGGAAATTGCAGAATTAAACGGTATCAGTATCAACACGGCTCTGGGCAGAATGCGTTATGCCATTATTAATTTGCGTAAAATAATCAATCAAAATCAAATTATTTTAAACGATTAAACAATATAAAGAAAGGTTGTGGCGTTATATCATAAAATTAAGTTTTATTCTATGATAAAAAATTACAAAAGCAACAGTAAACAACAAAACAATCTATTACCTAAAAAGAGTACCATTGATTTTGTTTTAAATTATTCAAAAAGTACCAAAATGGTAAAAAAAGACTCTTTTAATTTCATAACTTTTCAAAACTAAAAAAGGAACTTTTAATAAGTTCCTTTTTTATTGCTTATTGGTTTTCAACAATTCATTGATAAGAGATTTCTTGCCAATGGTTCGGGTAATGATGTCTTTTTCCAGTTTCCAGCCACGTGCCGGCGAATACTCTCTGCCGTACCAGATCATCTGTAAATGTAATTTGTTCCAAGTGTTTATAGGGAAAAGTTTTTTGGCGTCCATTTCGGTTTGAACAACACTTTTGCCGGAACTTAAATTCCAGCGGTACATCAATCTGTGAATGTGTGTATCTACAGGAAAAGCAGGAATGTTGAAGGCTTGCGACATGACCACAGATGCCGTTTTGTGCCCCACGGCAGGTAATGTTTCTAATATGTTTATATCTGCCGGTACTTCGCCTTTATATTGATCGATTAAAATTTTACTTAAACCGTAAATTCCTTTGGATTTCATGGGTGATAATCCACACGGACGGATAATATCTGCAATTTCTTCCACAGTAAGTTTAACCATATCATACGGGTTATCGGCAATAGCAAATAATTTTGGCGTTATCTGGTTCACGCGTACATCGGTACATTGAGCAGAAAGCAAAACCGCAATTAATAGTGTATAAGGATCTTTGTGATCTAACGGAATAGGAACTTCAGGATATAATTCCTCTAAAGTGTCAATTACAAACTGAACTTTTTCTTTTTTAGTCATTTTGATAAATGATTTGTAATTTTACAAAAATAACAAATTATGACCACATTAAAAACAGGCGATAAAGCTCCAAACTTTTCAGGAATTGATCAAAATGGAAATACTGTAAATTTATCAGACTTTAAAGGTAAAAAAGTAGTGTTGTTTTTTTATCCAAAAGCTTCAACTCCTGGTTGTACTGCCGAAGCTTGTAATTTACAAAACAATATTGAGCGGTTTATTGCGGAAAATTATCAAATTGTTGGTGTAAGTGCCGATTCTCAAAAAAGACAATTGAATTTTGCTGTAAAAAATAATCTGAATTATCCGTTAATCGCCGATGAAGACAAAACAATCATTAATGCGTTTGGCGTTTGGGGGCCAAAAAAATTTATGGGACGCGAATACGACGGAATTCACAGAACTACCTTTATTATCAATGAAAAAGGAATTATTGAAGATATTATCTCAAAAGTAAAAACAAAAGAACACAGCAACCAGATTTTAAAATAAAATGAGTGCTACTTATTTTATACCAAGATATGTTTAAACTCGCCACTTCGGGTAGAGTAACAAAATGAAGCATTTCTACAAGCTCAAGACAGGCTATGGAGGAGTCTTTGAAATTATAAGATCTCGACTTCGCTTGAAGTGAATAAAATATTAATTATATTCTATTTTGGTGTAAAGTTCGTGATAATCATAATATTTAATAATAAATGTTTGAATCATGAAGTATATTCAATTAAATGACGGCAACAAAATACCGTCTATTGGCTTTGGTACATACAAAGCAACGGAGCAAGAAGGGATAGAATCGGTAAAGCAAGCCTTGCAAAACGGTTATCGGTTATTAGATAGCGCAACTAAATATGAAAATGAAGAAGCGGTTGGTTTAGGTATTAAAGAAAGTGGTATTCCGCGTCAAGAGATTTTTGTTACAACAAAGGTTTGGAGAGAGAATTTAGGATACGAACCGACTAAAAAGGCTGTGGAAGAATCTTTAAAAAAACTTCAATTAGATTATATTGATTTGTATTTGATTCATTGGCCGGCAAACTTTAAAAATTTTGGTAACGACTGGAAAAAGGTAAATGCGGAGACATGGCGTGCCATAGAAGAACTGCAACATGAAGGAAAATTAAAATCAATTGGTGTAAGTAATTTCTGGATCGAACATTTAGAAGCTCTTTTGGAAACTGCAAAAGTTATGCCTGCAATCAACCAGATTGAATTTCATCCCGGATATTGGCAGCCTGAACTAAAAGATTATTGTAATGCTAAAAATATTCTAATAGAAGCTTGGTCGCCCTTAGCAAGAGGTCAGGTTTTCTCGAATGAATTGCTCCAAAATATTGCACAGAATCATCAAAAATCAATTTCACAAGTGTGTTTGCGTTGGTGTTTGCAACATCAGGTTATTCCAATTCCTAAGTCAACAACTTTAGAAAGAATTAAAGATAATATTGACGTTTTTAATTTTGAACTAACCCCAGAAGAAATGGAACAAATCAATCAAATTCCAGAAATGGGTTTCAGTGGAGAATTACCCAACGAATGGCCTGATCGTGTTGCTGTCAGCTAAAACACACGCAAAAAGAAACCATTGAACCCTATACATTCGTTTTTGGCGGAAGCAATTGCCCTTTCATTAATCGTTGTTAAAATTCTACCAAACGACAGATTAATTCCTTAAATTTCAGAAAATTTAACTGCGACAGATTATTCAACATAACAATTAACAACATATACAATGAAATTAGGTGCATTTTCAATAAGTCTTTCCGTAAAAGACATTCATCAATCAAAAGCATTTTACGAGAAATTAGGATTTGTTTACAAAGGAGGAAACATAGACCAGAATTGGGTGGTTTTGAAAAACGAAAATGCCGTTATAGGTCTTTTTCAGGGGATGTTTGAAGGGAACATTATCACCTTTAATCCCGGATGGGATGGAAACGCACAGAATATTGAAGAATTTGATGATGTAAGGCATATTCAGAATCATTTGAAAAGTTTGGGGATACAGCTTACCAGAGAAGCCGATGAAACAACATCAGGTCCTGAATACATTGTAAATCGTCAGCAAAAAGTAGACATTTTGTAAAAAAAACTAATTTAGTGTTTTCATAAAAAATGTAACTTTAATTATGGCAACACCAAAAAAGAAAACAGCAGAGAATTTTGTAAAAGACATCCGTAAAAACACACGACGTATTTTTACAGCCGAGCAAAAGATCTTAATTGTAATGGAAGCTTTGCGTGCAGAAACTTCAGTAGCAGAGTTGTGCAGAAAGCACAGTATAGCCCAATCACAATTTTATGCATGGAACAAAGAATTTTTAGAAGCCGGCAAAAAGCGGTTGTCTGGAGATATAACACGTGAAGCTACCAGCGACGAGGTATCGGATTTAAAGAAAGAAAACGCCCGCTTAAAAGAAATGGTTGCCGATCTGGTTTTACGCTATGATATTGTAAAAAAAGCTTGGACATACTCGATTAATCAAACAGTATAACAGCTATATGAGATTATCGGCATCAGAAAAATACGAGATAATTCAACAGGTGGCACGTAGCGAGTTAGGAGTAAAACGAACACTTGATGAATTTGGAATACCACGAAGTACGTTTTACAAATGGTATAACAATTATCTTAAAGCAGGTTTTGACGGCTTAAAACCAATTAAAAGGCTAACTAACAGACAATGGAATAGTATTCCGGAAGATCAGAAAAATCTGGTAGTTGTATTAGCCTTGGAACATACAGAGTTATCAGCACGTGAACTGGCATATAAAATCACCGATGAACAAGGCATCTATATTTCAGAGTCAAGCGTGTACCGCATACTAAAGCAACGTGGATTAATTGCAGCACCAAATCATATTTTAATCGCTGCATCAAATCAATTTAAAGATAAAACCCAATTTGTTCATCAAATGTGGCAGACCGATTTTACGTATTTTAAAATCATAGGCTGGGGCTGGTATTATTTAAGCACCATTTTAGATGATTACAGCAGATATATTATTCATTGGGAGTTATGTGATTCCATGAAGGCTGACGATGTAAAAAGAACCGTTGATACTGCAATTGCAAAAGCACGTTTAAAGACAAAACTTAAGCCAAAACTCTTATCAGACAACGGACCTTGCTATGTATCTAACGATTTAAAAAAATATCTGAAAGAAGTGTTGGGTATGAAACAGGTTCACGGAAAACCGATGCATCAGCAGACCCAAGGTAAAATTGAACGCTATCACAGAACAATGAAAAATGTGGTAAAACTCAATCATTTTTATCATCCGGAAGAATTAATTGATGCCTTAAATGATTTTGTTAATCATTACAACAACAGCAGGTATCACGAATCTTTAAAAAATCTAACTCCTGCAGATGTATATCATGGAAGATCGGATAAAATATTAGAAAAAAGAATTGAAATAAAAAACAATACTATTCAGAAAAGAAGACAATTGTACAATCAACAAAAATTAATAAATTTATAAACTAAACACTAATTTAGTTTTTATATCTAACTGTCTAATTTACTTTGAAGACATACACTGAATACATAACCCTTACCGATCCGGATGGTAATAACATTTTGATAGACCAGCACCGTTAAATTTCCATGATGAAAACAACTTAATAAAAAATAGAATTATGCCAAACAAAGTAATGTTACACAGAGTGCTGACAGCAGCTCCGGAAAAAGTATTCAAGGCTTTTGCCGATGCCGATGCACTGGCTTCATGGCTTCCACCGTATGGCTTTACCGCCAAAGTGCATCAAATGGATTTCAGGGTTAAAGGTATTTATAAAATGTCGTTCACTAATTTTTCTACAGGCAACAGTCATTCGTTTGGTGGTGAGTATGTAGAAATTATTCCAAACCAATTATTAAAATACACTGATCGTTTTGATGATCCAAACTTACCGGGAGAAATGATAACGACCATTGTGTTTAAAAAAGTAAGTTGTGGTACCGAAATTACTGCCACACAAGAAGGAATTCCTGATGTTATCCCTGCAGAAATGTGTTATCTGGGGTGGCAGGAAAGCTTAGAGAAATTAAAAAAACTGGTGGAACCGGAAATTCCGGATGCATAATTAAAAATAGAAAACTTAAAACAAATGGAAAATGGCAGCAGTACATACTTACTTAAATTTTAACGGAAACTGCGAAGAAGCGTTTAACTTTTACAAATCTGTTTTTGGCGGAGAATTTACTTACATCGGAAAATTTGGCGAAATGCCTGAAGGCGATGGTTATAGTGTACCCGAAGCTGATAAGAACAAAGTAATGCACGTAAGTTTACCTATAGGCAATACCGTTTTACTGGGAAGCGATGTAGGTGGAGATTGGGCACCTCCGTTCGTCAAAGGCAACAACTTTGCAGTATCTATTAATGCAGAAAGCCGGGAAGAGGCAGACAGATTATTTAACGGTATTTCGGCAGGCGGGCAGGTCACAATGCCAATGGAAAATACATTTTGGGGTGCCTATTTTGGTATGCTTACAGACAAATTTGGTATTAACTGGATGGTGAACTATGATGAACAACCACAAGGCAAGTGACAATAGAGAATTATTTTAGGACGTTAAAAGACATTAAATAAATTGTTATTATCCGTCCAAACTCCTTGTCACTTTCCCAGTCTGTTGAAAAAACATTCATTGTATGGATGTGTCATACTTGTTTGTTTTCAATGTTTATTTTTCTGTTAGCAGGTCTAAAATACCAAGATACAATAGTTACAACTAACAATATTAATGCAGGAACAGTTTCGACAAAATCTTGTCCGACAGCTAAATGTGAAATCATCGCACCCGATAACACAAAGAAAAAACCGGCATACGCCCATTCTTTTAGCAATAGAAATTTCGGAAGGAGAATAGCAATAACTCCTAAGATTTTCCAAACCCCAATAATGCTTAAAAGATACAAGGGAAAACCAAGGTCGGTAACAATTTTATTGTAACCACCAATTTGAAGCATTTGTTGTGTGCCACCTGCTAACATTCCAATTGAAAGGAATATTGTTGCAACCCAATAGATAATTTTACTACTCTTTGACATTTTTTGTTATTTTAATCTGTTAATAATTTCTTGAAGTCTATCATGTGCCGTATTTAAACCACTTGCAAATGGCATCCTCAATTGCTCAGCTCTGTGTTGTTCCGATTTATAAATGATATGAATGGTAAGTTCACTTTTTTCGTCAGAAAGTTTTTTGAATTCTAAAAATTCAAGCTGCACACTAATGGGCATATTTTCTATCTCAAAAGTTCTTACGATTCGTTCATTGGGTAAAAACGAATGGATTGTTCCGTTGGCTTTAAAAACTATATTTCCATTATAAGAAGTTTCAAATTGATAACTACCGTGATTTTTGTTTTCTAATTTTAAAACTTTTGTACCCATCCATTGTTCTACTAATTCGGGGTCAGAATACGCTTTGAATAGTAATTCCAAAGGCAAGTCAAAAGTTCTGGTAATGACCAAATCTTGTTTACCGTCTTCGGCATTTATTTTTGTTTTTTGTTCCATTATTTTTTGCTTTTAGATTGATATTCCTTCATTAAATGTTCAAGTTTATTAAATCGGTCATCCCACATTTGGCGAAACGGTTCAATAAAGTCAGCAACTTCTTTCATTTTTTGTGCGTTAATGTGGTAATAAATTTCCCTGCCGTTTTGTTCCTGTTTAAGTAGCTCACATTCAGTAAGAATTTGTAAGTGTTTTGAAACAGTTGGTCTTGCAGTGTCAAAGTTTGAAGCAATTGCACCTGCGGTCATAGATTGCGTAGCTACTAACACCAGTATTGCCCTTCTTGTGGGGTCTGCAATAGCTTGGAATACATCTCGTCTTAAATTCACCGGTTTATTTTTTATTATTAATGATTTGATAGGACTTCATTTTTATTATGAAGCTATTTGACTACAAATATAAACGTAGTTATTTAGCTACGCAAGTTTTTACAAAATTATTTTACAAAAAATAAGATTGTTGTCTATTTACTACGAAAACTATTGTATTTACGGTACTTTATCAACGAGTAAGTTCTTATCTAAATCTTCATATTTGTATTTTATGATGTCGTCTTTTACAAATTGTGTAATACTTTTGGTACGGATAAATCCTCTGTCCATGATAAAATCGGTTGTTTTAGTACCATTTCCGGCTGTATGGTGGAAATCCCAAATTTTATCAGGAGACATCTGTGGTGTTTCATTGATAAACTGGGTAAACCACGCTATTCTGTTTTGGTGAACTTCTCTTGTGTAAAGTGGGGTGGAAGACCATATTTTAGGTTTCCATGCTAATTCAGTAACGTGAAGTTTTTCTTCGTCCCAAATCAACTCAAAAGCTTTAAATTTCTCAGTATTTATTTTGTTTTGCGGTTCTATTAATACAATAGTGAAAGGTTCAATGCCGCTAAAATCAAATGTTTTTAGAAATTTCATTATATTTTTTGCTTGAAGCAGTTCTGTCATTACAATCCCTCTGCTAAGGAGGTAGCTGTCTTTTCTTTCGTGCGGTACTTTTCCTCCGTTCATCAAACTGGCAACTCTACCGTTTTTATTGGCACCAATCCAGGTTCCGCCTGCTTTTTTGTCTTTCGGATAAATCAAAATATCTCCATTGTGTTCGTATTCCATAGGAGGAATGGTTTCACGCATAGGTTGCTCATCCCGATTGCTCGTCAAAACAAATTTATCATCGGTTATAGGGAAAAATGTAAGCGTACACATAAGATGCTATTTTTTACTTATCAAATTTACAATTTATTCATAAGATTATGTAAGATCAATACCGCATCTGTATTTTTAAGGTATTTTGAGTTTGAAAAAGAGAAGATAAAAAGTGTAGAAACCGGAAGATGAAGATATTCTAAAATAGCAGGAAGCAGGATACTCCGTAGATGAAACATGGATAATGTATAGTATAGCAAAGACAATCTTTCAATTTTAATTAAAATTGAAAAAAGACTTCCGATTGGGAAGTCTTTCTATCGTTAATTTGTAACTACAGGTTTTGTAATGGGATTATTGCTTTTAACCACTACAAAAGTAGAAATAGCATAATAAGCTTCTTTAGTACTTGTATTGGCCCAGTCTTCAAACTGATATTCAAAATTGAAATTAGAGCCAAATAATGTTTTTTGGATATTATCAAAACGAACCGGAACAACCATTCCCGGACACCAACCTGCACGATCCGGTTTCCAGTTACCTGGTGATTGATTATTAATGGGGTTATCTGCACAACCAATTCCTTCTAATTTATGATTAAAAGTCGAGGTTCCATTAATTGCTATGTGATGCGTTCTAACACACCATTCGGCACAATTTCCGGGAGCTGTTTCGCCCCAACCTGAAATAATCGTTCTTAAATAAGCAATTTCGGTAGTTGCAGCAATGTTTATCTGTTTGTCCATATCAAAATCATGTTTTTTACCATAAGGAACACCGTCAATTGACGATTTGTTATACTGAAAAACCGGAACCACAGCTGAATATTTATAATCAGGAGTTCCATATTCAAAATCAAAATCAACGCTGTAAGTTCTTCCTTTCGCGTTCCATGTTTCGGTATAAATTTTTAGTTCGGTTGAGCCTGTTAATAAAGATTTAAAATCGGTTACGTCAATTTCATATCCTCTTTCTAATTTTTCGGTTCCCACCCAATATGGAGTAATAAAACGTCCGATTTCATACCATTCGTTCGAAGTTTTATCTTTTACATAGATGTTTGCAAAACGATCCCACTCATCACAATCTTTATTCGGACAAAAATCTTGAATATACATTTTCACCGTTTTAATATTCTCAATATCTGTAGGAAAACTAACTGTCTTTTCTGCACTTTGCGATGCACCATCTGCAAAAGCTACTTTTACTTTTTCAAATGTTTTTACATTGGTAATTTTTGGTTCTTCAGGTTGTGGTTCATCTATGTCTTTTGGTGTGTTATCATCTCCGCAAGACATCATGGTTAAGATTAACCCTAATAAATATAAAGTCTTCTTCATAAAAGATATAGTAAATGTTAATGAATTGTAAATATACTTTAATTTGTAATATAATCTGTATTTCTTTAGAAATTTTAAAAATTAACGAAATACTTTTAACTGTACAAAAAAGTAAAAATGCAGTACAATATTTTAGATACACCTATTGAATACCTGAAAGGAGTTGGTCCTCAAAGAGCTGATGTATTGAAAAAAGAATTGCAGATTTTTACGTATAAAGACCTGATTAACTTTTATCCTTATAAATATCTTGATCGTACCAAATACTATAAAATCAACGAATTAAATGCGGGGTTGAATGCAGAAATTCAAATTGTTGGGAAGATTATCAGGTTAAAAACCGTTGAGCAAAAAAGAGGCAGTAGATTAGTTGCTGTGTTTACCGATGGTTATGGTGAAATGGAATTGATATGGTTTCAGGGACAAAAATGGATGAAAGAAAATTTACAAATCAATCAACCGTATGTAATTTTTGGAAAGATCAATCATTTCAATGGAATATTTTCAATGCCACACCCCGAAATGGAAACGGTTGAAGAACACAAAAAAAGCTTGCAATCTGCTTTGCAACCCGTGTATCCATCTACAGAAAAATTAACCAAAAAAAATATTTCTAACAGAAGCATTACCAAAATGATGCAGCAGGTTTTTATAGAAACACATCATTTATTCAAAGAGGTTTTTCCTGAAAATTTAATAAAAGAATTGAGGTTGTTGCCTAAAAACGAGTCATTTTTTAATATTCATTTTCCTAAAAGTTCTGAATTATTGAACCGGGCACAATTTCGATTAAAATTTGAAGAATTGTTTTTTATTCAGTTGCAATTGCTGTCTAAAAATGTGGTACGTAAACAGAAAATTAAAGGATTTGCCTTTGAACAAGTGGGCGATTATTTCAATATGTTTTATCACGAACATTTGCCTTTTCCGCTGACCAATGCCCAAAAACGGGTTTTAAAGGAAATCAGAACCGATATGGCACGCGAAGCTCAAATGAACCGTTTATTGCAAGGCGATGTAGGTGCCGGAAAAACCATTGTTGGTTTTATGTCAATGTTACTGGCGTTAGACAACGGTTTTCAGGCGTGTTTAATGGCTCCGACCGAAATTTTAGCCAATCAGCATTTCATCGGAATAAAAGAAATGGCTGATAAAATAAACGTCAATGTGGCACTCTTAACCGGATCTACAAAAACAAAAGAACGCAACCAGATCCACGAAGATTTGCTCAATGGAAACATTCATATTTTAATAGGAACACACGCTTTATTAGAAAATAAAGTGCAATTTAAAAATTTAGGATTATCCATCATCGATGAACAGCATCGGTTTGGTGTGGAACAACGTTCTAAAATGTGGAAGAAAAATATATTGCCACCCCATGTGTTGGTTATGACCGCCACTCCAATTCCCAGAACACTTGCAATGAGTTTGTACGGCGATTTAGATGTTTCGGTGATTGATGAATTACCGCCTGGAAGAAAACCCATTCAAACACTTCATTTCTTTGAAAGCAAACGCTTACAAGTATGGCAGTTTATCAAACAGGAAATCGCAAAAGGCAGACAAATCTATATCGTTTATCCGCTGATTCAGGAAAGTGAAAAATTGGATTATAAGAATCTGATGGAAGGCTACGATGCTGTCAGCCGTGATTTTCCGTTGCCTGATTATCGTGTAAGCATTGTGCACGGACAAATGACTCCGAAAGATAAAGATGCCGAAATGGAACGTTTTGTAAAAGGCGAAACCCATATTATGATTGCTACTACGGTAATTGAAGTGGGTGTTAATGTGCCCAATGCATCGGTAATGATTATTGAAAGTGCAGAGCGTTTTGGATTGAGCCAGTTACACCAGTTACGGGGAAGAGTAGGGCGTGGTGCCGAACAAAGCTATTGTATTTTAATGACCGGCAATAAATTAAGCAATGATACCAAAATACGTATGGATGCTATGTGTAAGACGAATGATGGCTTTGAAATTTCTGAAATCGATTTAAAGTTGCGTGGACCGGGTGATATTATGGGAACACAGCAAAGCGGCGTTTTAAATTTGCAAATTGCCGATTTAGTCAAGGATCAAGAAATTTTAAAATTGGCAAGAATAAAAGCCATTGAGCTTTTAAAACAAGACATCAATTTTGAAAAACCGGAACATCAGGCGTTAAAATCTGCCTTTGAAGTCCTTGCCCGAAAAAATAATATTTGGAATTATATAAGTTAAAAAAAATGAAAATAATCTTTGCATCAAACAATAAAAATAAGGTTCAGGAAATTCAAAATCAACTACCTGAATTTATTCAGATTATAACTTTAGAAGAAATTGGCTGTACCGAAGAAATTGCTGAAACGGCAGATACCATGGAAGGAAATGCCCTTTTAAAAGCGAATTATGTAACTGAAAAATATGGTTTGCCTTGTTTTGCCGATGACACCGGTTTAGAAATTGAAGCCTTGAACGGAGCTCCCGGAGTGTATTCGGCCCGATATGCCGGCGAAGATAAAAATGCGGAGAAAAATATGGATCTGGTTTTAGAGAAAATGCAAAATGAACCCAACAGAAAAGCACAGTTTAAAACCGTAATTGCTCTAAACATTAATGACCAGCAGTATTTGTTTACCGGAATTATAACAGGTGAAATTAGAAAGGAAAAAACAGGAGCAAATGGTTTTGGTTATGATCCCATTTTTGAACCTGAAAATATTGGTAAAACTTTTGCCGAAATGACATTGGAAGAAAAAAACAAATTAAGCCATCGCGGCAGAGCAGTTGAGCAATTGATTGAGTTTTTGAATAATCTTTAGATTGTATTTATTCTAATTTCCAATCCGTCAAAACTAAAGTTATAATTGCGTGAGGCCAAATTTCAACACCTGACAATTTTGGTCTCACAGGTAAAATACTTGTTGATTTCCAATCATTACTATCAGGCGTGTACATAAGGGCAGTGTAAATTAAATTTTTATCAAAAGGGTTTTTTACAGTTAAAAACATTGAAACTTTACTTCGATCTTCTGCATATTGTTCAAAATCAACTTCAATAGTTTTTTCAGGATAAAGATTTTCCTTTACTACTTTCATTGAAAAAATCGTATCGTTTCTAATTTCAGTTTCAATAAATAACTTTTCGGTTGGATATAATTGAAGAATATTGTTTTTTACAAAATATGGTGAAGATTCAACATTCATTCCATAATTTTGCTCACTATTCATCACAATATTCAAATAAAATGGATCTCTATAACTTTTTTCATTTTGCGAGAAACTTAATAGCGTAAGCAAATTGAATAGTAATAAAAAAATGCTTTTCATAAAATTTATTAATTAGGTTGATGTTTTTAATTCAAAAGTAAGTTATTTATTAACGTTAACTATTAAAATTACCCGTTGTGCATTTAGGAATTAAAAAAGGAAAAAGATTGTCCATTTGATTAAAAAATCGTATATTTAATTGATTACCAATCGATTAGATATATGAAC
>SMEI01000024.1_pt1 | contig 35202 bp, 31 predicted proteins | sample 2456321 | NCBI WGS metagenome assembly SMEI01 (sample SAMN10132588, study PRJNA489261) | soil metagenome | isolation source: day1 control-silt loam soil ammended with composted manure from dairy cow... | place: USA | collected 2015-05-01
ACCGGTTCGTTTATAACAATACATTATAAATTAAAGAAGAATAAGTATATACAAACTGAATATGTTGTGGGGGCTATTTAATTTTAGGTAGATTACAGAAGAAGAAAGAAAAACAATTCCTAATTTATCAAATTAAAAGTATAATGTTATGAATAGACTATTTTGTATTTTGTTTTTTTGTAATCTTGTAACTTATGGGCAAACAAAAGAGTGTATTTTGTTGAAAGAACTTATGGATTCCGAAAAAATATCAAATATTTTTTATGTTAAAAATGATTCTGTTACAATTATTGATCGCCCGAAAGTTCTATTTGAATGTCAAAATTATATATCAAAGCCTATCATTAGTTATGAGCAAGCTTATATGGAAATTACTCCTGACAGTAGAACTACTATAATGAATAATAAGAATATTATTATCTTATTTAAATCCGAACATCATAGAGGAAATATAAATTTGTTTTTTTGGCAACCTTATTCTGGGGCTAACTTAAAGGTAACTGCTAAAATAAGTTCTAAAAATAAAAAGATAAGAAAAATATCTTATCAAGAAGGAGTCTTTTAGCCATCGGGGAATGTTCCAGATTTAGTGATGCCCTAAAAAAGTGCATTAAATCACTGAATAACAATAATTTTTACAAATTTTCTAAAGAACAAAGCTAAAGGCTGGTTAGAGCATCTTACTCGTGCTATGAGAAATAAAAAACAAATCTACTTCCTTAAACTACTTTCATAAATAGCAATCCATTCTTCAACAGTCATTTTTTGCATTAGTTTGGCAATAAGATCAAACGGAATATCATCTGTTTTTTTAAAACGAACGCAGCTTTTGCCCATATCTAATTTTCGGGAACTGTATTTGGGATATTCGCTCACAAACCAATCGTATAACTCCGGTTTAGAATAAATACCCATGTGGTAAAAGTTAATAGAGTTTTTCTGAGAGGTAATTCCTGCAAAAGGTAATGGTTCTACCGGTTTGCAATGATAACCTGCCGGATAAATCGTATGTGGAACCACATAGCCCAATCCACCATAACTAATAGCCGCTTCAAATCCTTTGGGTAAATTTTTTACAATTACTTCGTGTAACTTGTTAAACGCCTCTAACCGTTCTTGGGGCACATTGGCTAAAATTTCCTCTACAGTAGTTCCGTTAGCTTTCATTTCTTCGTTTTTAGTAAATGCTAATTTAGTAAATTATGCCAAACAAGTATCATTGTTTTCGCAGTACAATGAGTTTTTCAGTTAGCTCCACCACCTCAAATGCAAAATGCCGCGCTATGTATTCAAAGGTCTTAAAAGTATAAATAAATACATGGGTTTTGTCTTTGCGGTAATACCAGTTTTTAAAATCGGTTTGATTGTTGAATAAATGTGTTTTAACGATTAATAATCCGCCTTGTTTTAAAAGGCTTTTTAATTGGTTGATTTCTTTTTGCGGATGATAAAAATGCTCAAAAACCTCACAGCTGAAAATATAATCGTATTGTTTGTTTAAATACGAAGTATCCGGATAAAAATAAGGATCGTACAAATCAATAGAAAAACCTCTGGCTTTTAACTGATGGGTAATTACAGGACCTTTGCCGCAACCATAATCCAATCCAATCATTTCTGTAGAACAGTATTTCAAAAGGGCATTTGTAACAGGAGCCGTGAAAGTTTGATAGCCCGTATCGTTTACATCATTATTGTGGTTTTCGTAATGACTTTTTTCTTCTTCCTCGCTAAAATACAAATGCATGGGTTTTAAATACGCATTACATATATTGCAGATATAATATTCGTCATCTGCTTTTTCGGTCAATAAACTTTGGCAAAGTGTACAATTCATAGTTATACTATTGGTGATTATAATTGCTAAATATACTACGAGTTAATTAGTAATATCGTTTTATAATCGCAAAAACACAAAATTTTTCTTATGTAAAAATAGTATCTTTGCTTTATGAACGAGCATTTAAATCCAACCAATGAAAATTTCTCAAACGAAGAGTTAGATGTAGAAAAAAAACTGCGTCCGCTATCGTTTGATGATTTTGCGGGACAAGATCAGGTATTAGAAAACTTAAAAGTGTTTGTAAAAGCTGCTAATTTGCGGGGCGAAGCTTTAGACCACACCTTGTTTCACGGACCACCCGGATTGGGAAAAACCACTTTGTCTAACATTTTGGCAAACGAACTGAATGTGGGTATCAAAATCACATCAGGTCCCGTATTGGACAAGCCCGGAGATTTAGCCGGGTTATTGACCAATTTAGAGGAACGTGACATTTTGTTTATCGATGAAATTCACAGGTTAAGTCCTGTTGTGGAAGAATATTTGTATTCGGCTATGGAAGATTTTAAAATCGATATTATGATTGAATCAGGACCCAATGCACGTTCGGTTCAAATCAATTTAAATCCGTTTACCCTGGTAGGTGCTACTACTCGTTCTGGTTTGTTAACAGCCCCTATGCGTGCCCGTTTTGGCATTCAAAGTCGTTTGCAATATTACAACATCGAATTACTTTCGACCATTATTGAACGCAGTGCCACTATTTTAAAAGTGCCCATTGATATGGAAGCAGCCATTGAAATTGCCGGTCGAAGCCGTGGTACGCCTCGTATTGCCAATGCGTTGTTGCGTAGGGTTCGCGACTTTGCTCAGATTAAAGGCAACGGACGCATCGATATTGAAATTTCGCGTTTTGCTTTAAAAGCACTCAATGTAGATAAATACGGGTTAGACGAAATGGATAATAAGATTTTATCGACCATTATCGATAAATTTAAAGGCGGTCCGGTGGGCTTGTCAACATTGGCAACAGCCGTTTCAGAAAACGCTGAAACCATTGAAGAAGTCTATGAACCTTTTTTGATTCAGGAAGGATTTATCTATCGAACGCCCCGTGGTCGTGAAGTAACCGAAAAGGCATATCAGCACTTAGAGCGTACCAATACCGGAAAATTAGGTGGTTTATTTAATAATTATGAATAAAAAGGAAATATATACAAAGTTAATCAAAGACAAAGCCCTCGATTTGGGCTTTTCTTATTGTGGTATTTCCGAAGCTGCTTTTTTAGAAACCGAAGCTCCGCGTTTAGAAAACTGGCTGAAACAAAATATGCACGGCGAAATGAAATATATGGAAAACCATTTTGACAAGCGGTTAGATCCCAGATTATTGGTTCCGGGTGCAAAATCAGTGGTTTCGTTGTTGCTGAATTATTATCCTTCTGAAAAACAAAATACAGATTCATATAAAATATCCAAATATGCTTATGGCGAAGATTATCATTTTGTGATAAAAGACAAACTGAAAGATCTGCTGCGTTTTATCAATGATGAAATAGGAGCGGTTGACGGTCGTGTTTTTGTAGATTCGGCTCCGGTTTTAGACAAAGCCTGGGCAGCAAAATCAGGATTGGGCTGGATCGGAAAAAACAACAACCTTATTAGAAAATCTGAGGGATCGTTCTTTTTTATTGCCGAATTAATTATCGATTTAGAGTTGCTGTACGATACCGCTACAACCAATCATTGCGGATCGTGTACAGCTTGCATTGATGCGTGCCCCACGCAGGCAATAGAATCGCCTTATGTTGTTAACGGCAGCAAATGTATTTCGTATTTGACTATTGAATTAAAAGACGAAATTCCCAATGAATTTGCCGGTAAATTAGACGATTGGATCTATGGCTGCGATGTATGTCAGGATGTTTGTCCGTGGAATCGTTTTTCAAAACCGCACCAGCAGCCTTTATTTAACCCCAAACCATCATTAATTGATTACGACAAACAACAATGGAACGATTTAACTCAGGAACTGTTCAATGAAGTTTTTAGAAAATCACCTGTAAAACGCACCAAATATTCCGGATTGATGCGAAATATTACTTTTTTAAAAGAACTATAAAGTATAGGAAAACCTAATGATATTATTTTTTTAGACCTCACAGGTTTTTAAACCTGTGAGGTCTTAATGGAAATAAAACAGTTTTCAATTATCGTTGCGTGCTAAGGCTGATTTATAAAGAAATTAAAGTTCATCTAAATGTTTCTGTGTTTGATTGGTGAACCGTTGGTGTTTAGGTGTTCCAATAACTTGCCGGGTGTAAATACTGCTGTGCCCCGAAAGTAAATAGGCAACCACGCAGGCAATGGCAACAAAAACCCCACATTCGCTTCCAAAAAGTTCCATTGCCATAATAGAACAGGCAATAGGGGTATTGGTAGCCCCGGCAAAAACAGCAACAAATCCCATTCCGGCCAATAATCCGGTAGGCAACGGAATAAAACAGCTCAAAGCATTCCCTAAAGTAGCTCCTATAAAAAACAAAGGGGTTACTTCGCCTCCTTTAAAACCCGCGGAAAGCGTAACGACTGTAAAAATCAGTTTCAGTGCAAAATCATAAGAAGGTAATTGTTCTTCAAATGAGGTTACAATGGTGGGAATTCCCAACCCGATATATTTTGTTGTTCCCAGGGCAAAAACGGCTAAAACAATAAGTATTCCCCCAATTAAAGGTCGTGCAGGCGGATAACAGATCGCTGATTTAAATAAGTCCGATGTTTTACGCATCATCTTACTGAATAAGGCTGCGCATAATCCAAATAAAATTCCGGCAATAATTGCATAGATAATGGTTGTAAAAGAAACATCAGGAATAAAATCAATGTGATAATGCGTGTGTTGTGTTTGCCAAAGCTTTGTTATCCAATCGGCAAAAATAGAAGCGGTAAAGGCAGGAAAAATAGCATCGTATTTTAACTGACCAATCAAAAATACTTCCAGTCCAAAAATAGCTCCGGCTAACGGTGTACCAAACACAGAACCAAAACCAGCCGAAATAGAAGCGATAATTAAAATTTTCCGTTCACTTTTGCTCAGGCGGAAAGGTTTGCTGAATTGATCAGAAATAGCGGCTGCCATTTGTAAAGCAGTACCTTCGCGACCCGCAGACCCACCAAAAAAATGAGTCGCAATGGTTCCGATGTAAACAAAAGGAGCCATTTTAAACGGAATTGTTTTATTGGGTTGATGAATGGCATCAATTAATAAATTATTTCCTGCTGCTACATCTTTTCCAAAATAATGATAAAGTGTACCAATTAAAAATCCGCCAATGGGTAAAAGAAAGATCAGCCATAAATGATTTTCTCTGAAATTTGTAGCCCATTCTAAAGACTGTAAAAATCCTGCCGAAGCCGTGCCCACACAAATACCTATAAGTAAACTGATAAACACCCATTTGAGAATATAAGGCACCGAAGGATATTTTTTAACCCCGATTTTAAAATGTAAATGAATTTTTTTGCTGAATGAATGTTTTTTACTTTTTGACATAGCTTCCCGATTAAAATGTGAAACATTAAAATTAATCAGGCGTCATCAGTCCCGATTTCTATCGGGGCGGTTGGATAAGGAAGAACACCATTTCCCGTAACTATTTAACAAAGATAACAAATCTATTTTATTAGATTCAAAAAAATATTTTTTCTTTTCTTAAATTCATTATAGCTTGGTATATTTGTTATTCAACAAAAAACGAAATCATGCACAAAGATTCAAAACGAAGAGAAGCTCTTTTATATCACGCAAAACCAAAACCAGGTAAAATTGCCGTAGTTCCCACAAAGCCAACAAGTACACAACGCGATTTAGCCTTGGCGTATTCGCCGGGTGTTGCAGAGCCTTGTCTGGAGATCGAGAAAAATCCCGAAAATGCTTATAAATACACGGCAAAAGGAAATCTTGTTGCAGTAATCAGTAACGGAACCGCAGTTTTAGGTTTGGGTGATATTGGGGCACAAGCATCAAAACCGGTGATGGAAGGTAAAGGTTTGTTGTTTAAGATTTTTGCCGATATTGATGTTTTTGATATTGAATTGGATACTAAAAATGTAGATGAATTTGTAAGAATTGTAAAAGCATTAGAACCAACATTTGGCGGAATTAATTTAGAGGATATTAAAGCACCCGAGTGTTTTGAGATTGAACGCCGTTTAAAAGAGGAAATGAACATTCCTGTAATGCATGACGACCAACACGGAACAGCAATTATTTCCGGAGCAGCATTGCTTAATGCGTGCGAATTACAAAATAAAGACATTAAAGATGTTAAAATTGTAGTGAACGGTGCCGGAGCGGCAGCCATTTCCTGTACTAAAATGTACGTTTCGGTAGGCGCTTCAAAAGCAAATATTGTAATGGTAGATAGTAAAGGGGTTATCCGTGCCGACCGTGAAAATTTAGATCCTTCAAAAGCAGAATGGGCAACCAATCGCGATATCCATACGTTAAGTGAAGCCATAAATAACGCCGATGTATTTATAGGGTTATCGGCAGCCGATGTGCTAACAGCCGAAATGTTAAACACAATGGCTCCAAATCCGGTGGTACTGGCAATGGCAAATCCAAACCCTGAAATCGCTTATGATCTGGCAATGGCAACACGCAGTGATATCATTATGGGAACGGGGCGTTCTGATTTTCCTAATCAGGTAAATAACGTTTTGGGATTTCCGTATATTTTCCGTGGAGCGTTAGATGTCCGTGCCACAAAGATTAACGAAGAAATGAAGCTTGCTGCGGTTTATGCGTTGGCAAAACTGGCAAAAGAAAGCGTTCCTGAGCAGGTAAATATTGCTTACGGGGAAAAGAAACTGAGCTTTGGTAAAGATTACATCATTCCAAAACCATTTGATCCACGTTTAATGACTGAAATTCCGCCGGCAGTTGCAAAAGCAGCTATGGAATCAGGCGTAGCGACCGAATCAATCACTAATTGGGACCTATACCGTGACGAATTATCAGACCGAATGGGATCAGACAATAAATTGGTTCGTATGCTAATGAACCGTGCAAAAACCGATCCTAAGAAAGTGGTTTATACCGAAGCAGATCAGTTAAATGTTTTAAAGGCGGCTCAAATTGCTTACGAAGAAGGTATCGCGATTCCGATTTTATTAGGAAACAGAGAAATTATTCTGGAACTTAAAAGAGAAATTGGTTTTGATGCCGATGTAATGATTATTGATCCAAAAACGAACGAAGAATCGGACCGCAGACAACGCTATGCGGATTTCTTCTGGAAATCAAGAGAACGCAGAGGAGTAACAAAACTTGACGCAGAAAAATTAATGCGCGACCGCAGTTACTTTGCATCGATGATGGTGTTACAGGGAGAGGCAGACGCCATGCTTTCTGGTTATTCACGAAGCTATTCTACCGCTTTAAGACCGGTGTTAGACTTGATACCACGTGCCAGCGGCGTTGCAAAAGTAGCGTCAACAAACTTAATGCTTACCAAACGCGGACCGATGTTTTTGGCAGATACCGCAGTAAATCCTAATCCAACAACAGAAGGAATTGCAAAAATAGCCTTAATGACCAGTCATGTGGTTAAAATGTTTGGTTTTGATCCGGTAATTGCCATGATATCTTATGGTAATTTTGGTTCGTCAAAAGAAGAAACACCGAGAAAAATGCGTAGTGCGGTAGATATTTTGCATCAGCAACATCCGGAAATGATTGTTGACGGTGAAATTCAAATGGATTTTGCACTGAACCAGGAAATGCTGAAAGAGAAATTTCCGTTTTCCAAATTAGTCAACAAAAAAGTAAACACGTTGGTTTTTGCCAATTTAGACGCCGCAAATACTACCTATAAAATGTTGAAAGAATTAAACGGAGTAACATCGATTGGTCCTATTTTATTGGGCTTAGATGCACCTGTACACGTTTTTCAGTTAGGGGCAAGCGTTGAAGAAATGGTAAATATGACGGCTGTTGCTGTTATTGATGCTCAGGAAAAAGCTAATAGAAAAAAAGGTTTCTAACCCAAGCAAAACGTACCAAAAAAGAATAAGCGTTAATTTATTAATAAATTTTTCTATTTTTGAAGAAAATATAGAAAAAGATGATTGCGTTTTTAAAAGGGCGTTTGGTTGAAAAAACGCCAACAGATATTATAATAGAATGCAACGGAATTGGCTATCAGGTTCATATTTCGTTGCATTCTTATTCTTTAATCAAAGATTCAGAAGCCATTCAGATATACACCTATCTTCAAATTAAAGAAGACGCACATATTTTATATGGTTTTGTAGAAAAAGTAGAACGCGAACTTTTTAAATTGTTAATTTCTGTTTCAGGTATTGGCGGCAACACTGCACGCAATATGTTATCGTATGTTTCGCCAACCGATTTAATAAAAGCAATTGCATCAAACGATGTTAAAACCATTCAGTCAATTAAAGGAATTGGCTTAAAAACCGCACAACGGGTGATCATTGATTTACAGGAAAAAGTTCAAAAATTATATGGCATAGAAGATTTATCTTTACCTGTGAACAATACAAATGCCGAAGAAGCGTTATCTGCTTTAGAGGTTCTTGGATTTGTACGAAAAACATCAGAAAAATTGGTGAAGAAAATCGTGGAACAAAATCCGGAGGTAACTGTAGAACAAATTATTAAGTCAGCATTAAAAAGTTTGTAAACGTTTGAAAACATCTTCATATACATATGTACTTTTAAAATATTTTTTCATAATTATTTTTTTGTGTAATGTTACGCCAACATGGGCACAAATTGATGAAGAAAAGGAAGATAACATCATTATCCGGGGAGCAATTTCGTTAAAAGATGTAGATAGCATCATGAAAATGTACACCTATGATCCGGTAACTGACAAGTATATTTACACCGTTACCAATAACGAGTTTAACCTGGAATATCCCATGGTTTTAACCCGTAAGCAATATGAAGAAATTTTACTAAATGCCGCCCTACGTGAATATTACTCTAAACGTTTAGCCGCTGCAGAAGACCGTTTGACCGAAGAAGAAAAAAAAGATTTACTGCCGGGCTATTATGTTAATTCTAAACTTTTTGAAACCATTTTTGGTGGCAATACCATTGATGTAAAGCCAAGTGGTTCGGTTGAATTAGATTTAGGAATGCGCTATTCAAAACAAGATAATCCCATAATATCCCCAAGAAACCGCCGTACATTTGCTTTAGACTTTAATCAGCGGATCGATTTAAGCCTGCAAGGTAAAGTGGGAACGCGTTTAAATACCGATATCAACTTTAATAATCAGGCTACAATGGATTTTCAAAAGCAAATGCTTAAGTTAAATTATGAGCCCGATGAAGATGCCATTCTGCAAGGAATAGAAGTAGGAAACGTAAGTATGCCTGTGAATAATTCATTGATTAGAGGAGCACAAAACCTTTTTGGTGTGAAAACCAAATTACAGTTTGGACGTACCACCATTACAGGGGTGGTTTCTAAACAAACTTCAGAAAGAAAAACCATTGTTGCCCAAGGCGGCGGAACAGTCCAGGATTTTGAGCTATTTGCTTTGGATTACGAACAAAACCGCAACTTTTTCTTGTCTCAATACTTCAGGTATCAATACGATAATGCTTTAAGAAATTATCCTTATATAGACAGTCGTGTACGCATTACCCGTGTAGAAGTTTGGGTAACCAATCGTCAAAACCGTTTAGGGCAGACTAATAATAACATGCGTAATATTATTGCGTTGCAAGATTTGGGTGAAGCACGTTTAAGCAACGCAAATACCGATCGGATCATTGGTATTGATTTAAACGCAAATCCCACGTTCTTTGGAACTTCGCAGATAAACGCACCGGTTGATAACTCTAACAACCAGTTTAACCCCGAAGCTATAGGAACTAATTTTTTAAATCAAGGCATCCGCCAGATAACTACCGCACAAAACGGGTTTAATATACCTGTTACCGAAGGGCGGGATTACGTTAAGTTAGAAAATGCCCGTAAATTATTGGATAATGAATTTAAGTTTCATCCGCAATTGGGATATATCACATTACAGCAGCCTTTAAATAATGACGAAGTCTTAGCTGTAGCATTTGAATATACCATTGGAGGAAAAGTCTATAAAGTAGGGGAATTTGGAACCGATGGGGTTGATGCAACCGTGATAGGGCAGGATGGGGACAATCAGGATATCCCCACCACGCAAAGTCTGGTTTTAAAAATGTTGAAAAGTACATTGGCATCAGTAAATGAACCGGTTTGGGATTTATTAATGAAAAACATTTACAAAATACCAAATACCAGTTATTTAGATAAAGAAGGTTTCAGATTGAACATTATGTACACGGATCCTTCGCCGTTAAATTATATTTCACCGGTTGCCGGAACTACGTTGCCTGAAGATGTTGCCAACACCCCTTTGTTAAATGTATTTAACTTAGACCGTTTAAATTCTACCGATGATCCTCAGAACGGCGGAGACGGTTGGTTTGATTACATCGCAAACAGTCCAACAAGTAATAATCCTTCTAATAACAATAATCAGGGAGGAGGATACAATAATCAAAATCCTGGTCTACAAAACACCAACAAATTTGAAGGGGTAACAATTGACGAAGAAAACGGAAGGGTAATTTTTACCACTGTAGAACCTTTTGGAGAACATTTATTTAAAAAATTATCAAACAATCCGGCAGAAAATTACGATGTTGATGCCAGCTACAATGCCAACCAAAAAAAATACGTTTACAAAAATTTATACCGTAACACCTATACAAAAGCGCTGCAGGAAAGCGATAAAAACAAGTTTCAGCTAAAAGGTAAATCGTCGAGCTCTTCCGGCGATGGTATCCCTATTGGCGGGTTTAACCTGGTTCCGGGGTCTGTTGTTGTAACTGCCGGTGGAAGAACATTGGTAGAAGGTGTAGATTATATGGTAGATTATGCACGAGGAATGGTTCAGATATTAGATCCTTCTTTAAAAGAAAGCAATACACCTATTGAAATTTCTACCGAAGAAAACTCAATGTTTTCACAAAACCGCCGAAGCTTTTTCGGAGTTGATGTGGAACATAAAGTAAATGATAAATTGATTTTAGGTGCTACGTATCTGCGGTTGTCTGAACAACCTTTAACGGTAAAATCAAATTACGGAGACGAATCGGTTAACAATGCCATTTACGGGTTTAACTTTAATTATTCTACCGATGCACCTTTCTTAACCCGTTGGGTAAATAAGCTGCCAAATATCGATACCGATGTCATGTCAACTTTAACCTTTAAGGGTGAATTTGCTTATCTAAAACCAGGTGCCTCTAAATTAGATCAAATCAACGGTGAAGCAACTTCTTATATCGAAAATTTTGAAGGTACGCAAAGTAATATCGATGTGCTAAACCCAACCATGTGGTTTATGTCGTCGGTTCCTGTAGGTTTTGGCGATAATTTTACCGATCTGCAATCAGGTTATCGTCGTGCAAAAATGTCGTGGTATAACATCGATCAGATATTTTACAGTCCGTACCGCCGGCCAAATGAAATTACCGATGGTATGTTGTCATCAAACAAAACCCGCCGTATTGATAAAGTAGAGTTATTCCCTACCATGGACATTGCCCAAGGCGAATTATTAACCATGAATCCGTTGAATCTTACTTATTATCCAAAAGAGCGCGGACCGTATAATTTTAATCCGCAGTTTTTAGCAAATAACGAATTGCCTAACCCACAGCAAAACTGGGCGGGTATTATGCGTTCCATTGCATCGACAAATTTTGAACAGGCAAACGTTGAATATATCGAATTCTGGATGATGGATCCTTATACCGGTAACGCCGGCGATGTAGCTGATTTAAACAACACGGGTAAAGTATATTTTAACCTGGGATACATTTCAGAAGACATTTTGCAAGACGGTATGAAGCAATACGAAAACGGATTACCTACACCTGCAAACAATGCACCAACAGTTAGTTCGGTTTGGGGAAAAGTTCCGGCATCTACCGCACTTATTTATGCTTTTGACACCGATGCCAATAATCGTATTTATCAGGATGTTGGTTTGGACGGTTTAAACGATGAGGAAGAAAAAGCAAAGTTTTCGCAGTTTTCATCTTTTGCAGATCCGGCAGCAGATAACTATGAGTTTTTCTTAACTGCCCAGGGCGATATCCTCTCACGTTACAAAAATTATAATGGATTACAGGGGAACACACCCATACAGTTTACCGATACCAACCGAGGTAATACCAATTTGCCCGATGTAGAAGATATTGATAACGATAATACCATGAACACCATTAATGCGTATTATCAATATGAGGTAAATGTTAGCCCAAATCCGGTAATTGGTGAAAATTACGTAGTGGATGTACGTACAACAGAAGTAAAATTTTTAAACGGAAATTCTACACCGGTGAAATGGGTACAGTATAAAGTACCGATTATAGCAAGTGAAGAATACGCTGTAGGTGCCATTTCAGATTTACAGTCTATACGTTTTATGCGTATGTTCTTAACGGGCTTTTCTGATGAAGTAACCTTGCGTTTTGGTACATTAGATTTAGTAAGAAGCGATTGGAGACGATACACCGAAAGCCTGGTAGAAGATCCCAATGTAATTGTTCAGGGAACCAATACCGGTTTTGATGTAACCACGCTGAACGTTCTGAACAATTATGCACGTACGCCTATTCCGTACGTATTGCCTCCGGGTATCGTACGTGAACAAATGAACCAGAACAATACCATTATCAATCAAAATGAACAGGCTTTATCGTTAAAAGTTTACAAAGCAAATTCAACCGTTACACCAAACGGGTTAGAACCGGACGATTCCAGAGCGGTGTTCAAAAATGTTGGTAATATCGATATGCGCCAGTATAAAAAACTGCGTATGTTTTTACATGCCGAAGCATTGGAAAATGTAAACGATGCTTCAAGGTTGAAAGATGATGAAATGGTCGCTTTTATTCGTTTTGGTAACGATTTTACAAATAACTTCTATCAGGTTGAAATTCCACTGAAAGTAACCGAATGGGGTACAACAATTGCAGAAGAAATCTGGCCGCTGGCTAATGAAATAGAATTGCAGTTAGAGTTACTGACCAAGTTGAAATTAATGCGTAACAGGGATAATACCCAAGATCCTAATTTTATCTATTTTAAAAACGAAGAAGAACTGGCGCCTGAATTGGCAGATAAAATAAACAAACTGCGTATTGGGATAAAAGGAAATCCAAATTTCGGAATGTTACGAACCATAATGATTGGTGTTCGAAACAATACCAGAGTGCTTTATGAAAATGATGTACAATCTCCTCGCGATTTACGGGGTGAAGTTTGGTTTAACGAATTGCGTATGTCTGACATGACCAATAAAGGTGGTTGGGCAGCAGTGGGTACAGTTGATGCGAAAATTGCAGATTTTGCAGCAGTTACTGCAACGTTAAACAAACAAACCATGGGATTTGGTTCTATAGAGCAAGGTCCGCAAGAACGCAGTCGTGAAGATGTTTTTCAATACAACGTGGCAACTGCTGTAAACACTCACCAATTATTACCTAAAAAATGGAATTTAAACATACCATTCAGCTATTCGGTTGCCGAAGAAAAGATTACGCCTGAGTATGATCCTAACGATCCTGATATCCGTTTGCAGACTAAAATGGACGAAGCACAAACCGAACAGGAACGTAAACAAATTAAAGATCGTGCCATTGAATACACCAAAAGAACAAGTATCAACTTTATTGGCGTAAACAAACAACGCTCACCAAATCAAAAACAACATTTTTACGATGTAGAAAACATTACGCTTTCGCATTCGTTTAACGAAGTGCAACAGCATAATTTCGAGGTAGAGCGTATGTTAGATCAGCAGGCAAGTTCATCGTTAGATTATTCGTTTGCGTTTAAACCTTGGAATATCGAACCATTTAAAAAAGCGGAAAATTTCAAGAAGAACAAATATTTAAAATTGTTCAGCGATTTTAACCTGAACTTACTGCCAACAAATCTTACCTTCCGTTCAAATGTTTTACGCCAGTACAATCAGCAAAAATACCGGATGATTGATGTAGAAGGTATCGAAATACAGCCGTTGTACCGCAGAAACTATTTCTTTAATTACAATTACGGTGTTAATTTTAATTTAACTAAAAACCTAACGTTAGTTTACACGGCGTCGAATAACAATGTTGTCCGCAATTTTATGGACGAAAACAGATATGTTGACAATTCGTTAGGCATTTGGGACGGTTATTTTGATCCGGGTACACCTAATTTGCGTATGCAGTCGTTACAAATGACTTATAAGCTGCCGTTTGATAAAATTCCATTTTTGGCATTCATCAATAGTGATTATAATTATACAGGCGATTATAGCTGGCAGCGTGCAACAGATGCTTTTTCAAATATAGATTACAATGGTGTAAATTACGAATTGGGAAATACCATTCAGAATGCCAATACGCACCGTTTAAATTCTACTATTACCATGGATGTTTTGTATAAATACATTGGGTTGGTGCCAAGTACCGCGAAACAGAAAAAGAAAACCTCTTCATTAGAAGCCCGACCAAAACCGGGAGAAAAGGTTGAACGTAATAAAGAACTGACAGCTAAAGAAAAGAAAGATGAAGAAGAAAAAGGTTCGGCTGCTTTAGATGCTGCAATTAATTTTGTAACGATGGTTAAAAAAGTGGGAATCAACTACGAAGAATCTAACGGTACGGTGTTGCCGGGGTATTTAGGCGGATTAGGTTTCTTTGGAACTTCACGACCAACACTTGGATATGTCTTTGGTTCGCAGGAGGATGTTCGTTACGAAGCTGCCCGTAAAGGTTGGCTGACCTATTATCCGGAATTCAATCAGGAATTCAGTCGCATGCACACCGAAAGACTGACGTTTACAGCAGAGGTTCGTCCGTTGAAGGATTTGTTAATAACGATCAATGCGAATAAAGATTACAGTACCAATATGTCTGAACAATACGATGTTGAAAACGGTATATACAATTCACGTTCGCCGTATGAATCAGGTTTTTTTAGAACCAGCAACATTATGATAGGAACCGCATTTGGCAGAAGCGACGTAAACGGTTCGGCTGTGTTTGAACAATTTAAGGCAAACAGAATTTTGGTTGCAAACCGGTTGGCTACAGAACGCGGTATCGATCTGTCTGATCCGGCAAATATTGACCAATACGGTTATCCGGTGGGCTACAGCCGTACCAATCAAGAAGTATTGATTCCATCATTTTTGGCAGCTTACTCGGGTAAAGATGTATCTAAACAAGGTAACGGCTTTTTGAAAAATATCCCGTTACCAAACTGGAATTTAAGATATACCGGATTAGCAAAATTAGGTTGGTTTAAAGATCATTTTTCAAACTTTACTATATCTCATGTATATACATCGGGCTATTCGGTAAATAACTTTCAGACCAATTACGAGTATCTGGAAAACCCTGACGGATTAAACGCCGGGGGAAATTATCCTGCAAAAAATGTAGTGAGTAATATCACCATAGACGAATCATTTAAACCTTTGATCGGTATTGATTTCAGAACAAAATCAAATATTGACTTTGGTGTAAAAATCAATAAAGATCGTTTATTATCTATGAGTTTTGATAACAACTTGCTAACAGAGGTTCAGGGAAACGAATACAGCTTTAAATTTGGCTTTATCATTAAAGATGTTGGTTTTACAACCAATTTTGAAGGTGTTGCCAATGGCGGCAGAATTGTAAGCGATATGCGTATTACCACCGAGTTTTCCTGGCGTAGAAACCAAACCATTATTCGTTATTTAGATTATAACAACAACCAGATTGGTGCGGGGCAGGATGTTACCAATATAAAAGTAAATGCCTCATACGATGTAAGTAAGAATTTTACATTTATTTTCTATTACGAACACATGTTCAGCAAAGCGGTTATATCAACCATGTATCCAATAACAAACATACGCTCAGGCATAACTTTACGCTATAATTTCGGAAATTAAACTCTAAAAATTTTTCAATTATCAATAAAGTTATACATTTGCTCTTAAAATAATAACACAATGAATATACCAGCTAATTTAAAGTACACAAAAGACCACGAGTGGGTTAGTTTAGAAGGAGATGTTGCAACGGTAGGAATCACCGATTTTGCACAAAAAGAATTAGGAGATATTGTTTACGTAGAAGTAGAAACAGTAGATCAAACGTTAGATCAGGATGAGGTTTTTGGAACAGTAGAAGCTGTAAAAACTGTTTCTGATTTATTTTTACCTATGGCAGGTGAAATTATCGAGTTTAATGAAGGTTTGGAAACAGAACCGGAATTGGTAAATACGGATCCATATCAGGCAGGTTGGATGATTAAGGTAAAAGTAAGCGATGCAGCGCAATTTGACGCATTGTTAACCGCAGATCAATATAAAGAATTAATTGGTGCATAATAAAAAGCTTATTGCCATAAGTTGGAATGTTGTTATACTGTTCTTTTGTTTGATTAATCTTTCAAATATTAACGAAGTAAAAGAAATAAACATTCCAAATATCGATAAAATAGTACATTTTATGTTCTATACCACATCGGCTTTCTTATGGTCTTGGGCATTGTTAAATAAAGAATCACAGGCGTATAAATTAAACCTTATGCTGATCGTTTTCGGTTTAATCTTGTTTGGGTTGGCAGTGGAATTCATGCAAGATGTACTGCCCACAAAACGTTCGTTTGAATGGTTAGATGTGCTGTGTAACACACTTGGTGTTTTGTTTGGCACCGGAATTTATTTAATATGTACAAAAAAATAAAAACCTCACGATTCGTGAGGTTTTTATTTTATAATAAACTTATTTTTAAATATAGATTAAGCCATTGTAGTATAAACATTTTGAACGTCATCGTCTTCTTCGATTTTCTCTAACAACTTCTCAACATCGGCAATTTGCTCCTCAGTAAGTTCTTTTGTTACTTGCGGAATACGGTCAAAACCTGATGAAAGAATTTCCATATTGCGTTCTTCCAATTCTTTTTGAATCGCTCCAAAACTGTTGAACGGAGCGTAAATCATGATACCGTCTTCGTCTTCAAAAATTTCATCTACGCCTAAATCAATCAATTCTAATTCAAATTCTTCCAAATCTAAACCTTCTACCTTTGCAATTCTAAAGTTACACGTATGGTCAAACATAAAATCTACAGATCCTTGTGTTCCCATGGTTCCGTTACATTTATTGAAATAAGAACGAATGTTTGCAACAGTTCTGTTGTTATTGTCGGTAGCGGTTTCAATTAAAACGGCAATTCCGTGTGGTGCATAACCTTCAAACAATACTTCTTTATAGTTTGCTGTATCTTTGTCTGATGCCTTTTTTATGGCACGTTCAACGTTTTCTTTTGGCATATTCGCCGATTTGGCATTTTGAATAACCGCACGTAAACGGGCATTTGTTTCAGGGTTAGGTCCGCCTTCTTTAACAGCCATTACGATATCTTTACCAATACGTGTAAACGTTTTAGCCATTGCCGACCAACGTTTCATTTTTCTAGCTTTTCTAAATTCAAACGCTCTTCCCATTTCTAATACTTTTTTATTAAATTTACGCAAAATTATAGAAAAGTTGTTTTTCTGTAAAAAAAAAACACTAATTATTTTAACTACAAGAACATGAAAAAAACACTATTAGTTGCTTTGTTGGCGTCTTTTGCAACAAATGCTCAGGTTAGAGAAAAAGGAGAAATAGAGGTATCACCTTTTATTGGAGTGTCATCGGCGAATTATTACGGAGATGTGGGGATTATGAACGAGGCTGTGATGAGACCTCAATTTGGGGCGAATTTAGATTTATATTTTAACGACAGATGGAGTTTTAGAACTGGATTGGAGTATCAGTCGATGGGATCTCAAGGTGAATCTTATGGGTATTATGGATTTGAATCTTTTGAAGAAAAATTAAATTTTGTTTCTGTTCCACTACATGCCAATTATCATTTTTCGAAAAGTAGAAAATGGTATCTTAATTTTGGACCTACGGTTAATTTTCTTACAAAGGCTACATCTAACGGGGTAGATATGACACAAGGGATTAATCCGGTTCAGGTAGGATTAGGATTAGGTATTGGTTATAAAATTTATATTAATGAAAATTTCAGTATCGGAATAGATCACCAAGAATATATAAGTTTTGTTAATAATTTAAAAAGCGAATATAAAAACGGATATTATATAGGAAATATCTTAGGTAGCTTTAATGTAAAAGCTGTTTTTAAATTAGGATCTAAAGCAGAAAAAGAAAATTAAACCATAAAAAAACGAAGCTTTAAGCTTCGTTTTTTTGTTATCTGTTATAAAATTAGATTACTTTTTATAAAAAGGTGTTTTAACCACTTGTGCTTTTACATCGTTTTTGCGGATTCGGATAAAGATTTCAGAACCTTCTTTAGCAAATTCCTTATTTACATATCCCATTCCGATTCCTTTTCCTAATGATGGAGATTGTGTACCAGATGTTACGTGACCAATCACATTGCCTTCTGCATCAACAATTTCATAATCGTGGCGGGGAATTCCTCGGTCGATCAATTCAAAACCGATTAATTTAGTAGCTACACCGTTTTCTTTGTCGGCTTTAATTGCTTCAGAGTTTACAAAATCTTTAGTAAATTTTGTAACCCAGCCTAACCCGGCAGCAATTGGCGAAGTGGTATCGTTTATTTCGTTTCCGTATAAACAGTACCCCATTTCTAAACGCAAGGTGTCGCGAGCTGCCAAACCGATGGGTTTGATGCCAAATTCTTTTCCTGCTTCTAAAACAGCATTCCAAATGTCAACAATGTCTTCGTTTTTAGCATAAATTTCAATACCGCCTGAACCTGTATAACCTGTTGCAGAAACAATAACGTTTTCTTTTCCGGCAAAAGTTCCTACTTCAAATGTATAGAATTTTAAGTTTGCCAAATCTACATTTGTGATAGACTGCATAGCTTCATTTGCTTTTGGACCTTGAATTGCTAATAAAGAATATTGGTCTGACAGATTTTCAAAAGCTGCGTTCATTGAATTATGTGAAGCGATCCATTCAAAATCTTTATCGATATTTGATGCGTTTACTACCATTAAATACTCTGTATCGTTTACTTTATAGGTAATAATATCGTCAACAATGCCACCTTTATCGTTTGGTAAATAGCTGTATTGTGCTTTTCCGTTTACCAAAACCGATGCGTCGTTTGAAGTTACTTTTTGAATCAGATCCAAAGCATTTTCTCCCGAAATTTTGAATAATCCCATGTGGGATACATCAAAAACACCTACACCATTTCTTACGGTATCATGTTCAATGTTTACTCCTTCGTATTGAACAGGCATATTATATCCGGCAAAAGGAACCATTTTTGCTCCTAAAGCTACGTGTACATCATTTAAAGGTACTTGTTTCATTGTTTTGTTATAAATTGTAAATAATGAGAGCGAAAATACACTAATTTTTACGGATTTGCAATGATTTAAGGCTTATAATTTCAATTGTTTTATTCTCAACGCATTTATTATGACCGAAACAGAGCTTAAACACATGGCTAAAGCTGCAATCATTGGCGATAATAACATTCCGGTTGCATAATAAAAAATTCCTGCTGCTACGGCGATTCCAATAATGTTATAAATAAAAGCGAAGAATAAATTTTGTTTGATGTTTTTCATAACCGATTTACTCAATACAATAGCTTTTTTTACATTAGAAAACGAACTGTTTAACAAGGTGATTTTTGCAAAATCCTGTGCCAGATCGGATCCGTTTCCCATAGCAATTCCAATATCTGCTTTTGCTAAGGCAGGTGCATCGTTGATGCCGTCGCCAACCATCGTAATTGTTTTTCCTTCTTTTTGAACCGATTCAATCATTGACAGTTTACCTTCCGGAAGCTGTTGTGCAAATACCTTGTCAATGCCTATTTGTTTTGCAATGGCATTTGCCGTGTGTGCGTGGTCGCCGGTAAGCATAATGATTTCGATGTTTTTGGAATGAAGAAAATCAATGGTTGCTTTTACATCGGGTTTTAAAGCATCGTGAATTACAGCCAAACCAACAATATCTTTGTCTATTGCCACATACGAAACCGTTTTTCCCAAACTTTGAATTTCTTCTACCTGATGTAAAATGGTCTGCGAAACACCAATGTTATTTTGTTTAAGCAGTGCTTCGTTACCTAAAAATACTTTTTTCCCGTCGATCATTCCCTGTATACCTTTTCCCGGAATATTTGCAACCATTTTGTTTGATTGAAATACGATGTTCATTGCTTTTGCTTTATCGGTAAAAGCTTTGGCAATAGGGTGTTCGCTGCCTGAATTCATTTGGGCGGTTATTTTTATCAATGCTTCTTCAGAGAAATCTTTTAACGGAATGATTTGTTCCAGCGACGGCTTTCCTTCAGTCAGTGTACCGGTTTTATCCGTAATAACCACATTGGTTTTTTGTAACGCTTCCAATGCTTCGGCTTTTTTTATCAAGATTCCGTATTCGGCACCTTTCCCAATCCCCATAGAGATAGAAACCGGAGTTGCCAAGCCTAAGGCACACGGACAAGCGATGATTAATACGGCAATAGCATTTTGTAATCCAAACAATAAGGAAGCTTCAGTTGATAAAAATCCCCAGTAAACAAAAGTTATGAGTGCAATTGCAACGACAATCGGTACAAAATAACCCGAAATTTTATCTGCTAAACGCTGAATCGGTGCACGAGAAAGACTTGCTTTGTTAACCATTTCAACGATTTGGGCAATGGTAGTTGTTGCGCCAATTCGTGTTGCTTTCATTTGAAACGATTGGTCGGTATTGATACTTCCTGCCAAAACTTCATCATTTGTTTTCTTTAAAACAGGCAAAGGTTCACCGGTTAGCAAAGCTTCGTTAATAGAAGTTTGTCCGGATGTTACGATGCCGTCCACAGGAATTTTTTCACCGGGTTTTACTAAGATTTCATCATTCATCTGAATATGCTCCACATCAATTTCGGTAGCATTTCCATTAACTAAAACAGTTGCTTTCTGCGGAATCAAATTTAACAAATGTTCTACCGATGATTTTGTTTTTTGATGGGCACGGGCTTCTAACCACTGACCTAAAATCATCAGTGTAAAAATCACGGCGACGCTTTCAAAATAAATGGGTAAATGCTCTGCTGAATGAAATGCGTGTGGATTAATCAAGACAAACAACGAAAAAAGATAAGCGGCAACAGCACCTAAGCCAATTAAACTAAACATGTTTAAATGCCATGTTTTAAGCGAAATCCAGGCGCGTTTTAAATAGTTTCTGCCAATGTATAAAACAGTAGTTGCACCAATAAATTGCAGCCAAAGGGCAATGTTGTATGGAATGATTTTGTAGATAAAACTGTCGTGGCTCATTCCAAACATGGCAATGATAAATACAGGAATGGTAACCACCAATGATTGATAAAAGAGTTTTTTTAAGTGATGGACTTCTTTATTATCCGAAGAATTTCCGCCGATGCGTACTAAATCCATTCCACAAACCGGACAACCTACATTACTATCGTAAACCTTATCGCCTTCGCATAACATGGGGCAATAATATTTTCCGGTTAAATGCTCTAACTGTTTCGGTGGTTCGTTATGATTGTGGTGAGCATGTACGGCGTGATGTGCGATTTCAGAAAGCGTTTCCGTTCCATCTGCATTTTCCGTAATTTCCTGAATAGTGTACGCACCTTTGTGCGAAAGTGCATGTTGTAACTCTTCTAACGGAATTTTTTTGTCCGATTCAATAACGGCTTCTGCCGGGTGCAGGCTTACGGTAACCTTATCGGTAAATGTTTGCAGGGCGTCGGTTACTTTTGCCTGACAGCCGCTGCACGTCATTTCGTTTATTTTATATTTGGTTTTCATAGGATTTTATCTTTGATTGTAAAGATACTTAGAATCCTAAACCTGTCGTTTACATAATTTTTAAAAAGGTTTGTATAATTTCAATAGTTAGTTTTTAATTTTAGATGAAAGCAGAAAATTTTAATAAGAAGAAACCTCTTTTTTAAGAGGTTTGTTTTATATCGTTATTATTTATCACCTCTTCCTTAAAAACCTTTATTTCTTTAAAGTGCGTAGGTGCCAGGCCGGTAACTTTTTTAAACTGATTGCTTAAATGTCCTACTGAGCTATAGTTCATTTTATAGGCAATTTCACTTAAAGTCAGTTCATCATAAACCAGCAATTCTTTTACTTTTTCAATTTTTTGCAGAATGTAAAACTGCTCAATGGTTTGCGATTCCTGATTAGAAAACAACTGGCTCAGCGTATGGTATTCCACCTGTAATTTACTTGATAAATATTCAGAAAGCGTAATGGTTAAATCGTTTACGTCTTTAGAAACCAATTCAATAATCTGCGTTTTAATACGTTCAACCAGCATACTTTTTTTATCGCTTAACAGTTCAAATCCCAAAGGCTGAATCGCTTTTTCAATTTTATCCCGGTCGGCAAGGGTTATGGGTTCGTGAAACTCAATCACACCCAAATCCACATCATTTAAATCAAACCCCAAATCTTCCATTGTTTTTTCAATAACCATAATGCATCGGGGGCATACCATATTTTTTACGCGAAGTATCTTCATAAATAGCTTTTTGCAATGTTCAAATATATCATAATCACTTGGGATATGAAAATTATTTGAGAAACTTCACTATAAATTTTCATTAACAAAAGGTGCGGTAATTTTTAAAATAAGTATATTTACCTACAGATTATTTTACAGCAACGATATGAAAGTACAAATTTGGTCGGATGTGATGTGTCCGTTTTGTTATATAGGAATATTTAAATAATCATAATCAATTGTTTTTCAGGTTTATACTTAATTTTTGTTAAAAACTGTGTCAAAATAATGCCAACGACGTAAACGGTCGTAGTTGAATATTATCTTCACAAAAAATAAGTTCCCCAATGAAATTAAAGTTAAAATTAAATCCGGAAGAAGAAGTTAAATATACCATTCCTGTTTTTAAAAAGACAGCCGGAAGATGGTACATAGAATTCTATTACAATGGTGTAAGATTAAGACCTACATTTGATCTGAACCGAATAAAAAATTTAAAAGAACGTGAAAAACAATTTATAAAAGCACGTGCCCAAATTGAAAATGTCTTACACGAAGGCTGGAATCCACTCGAAGAAATAAAAAGTGAATATTCAGAAAACACGACTTTTGAAAAGGCAATTGATTTTGCTTTTAATAAAATAAAAACAGACCTGCGAAAAACAACATTAGCCGGTTATAATTCTATGTTTAAACATATATCCGATGGTACCCATTACGATATTATAAAACACATCCCTGTAAAAGAAATAAAGAGAAGGGATATAATGGATTTAATGGAGGTGCTGCAATCAGAAACTAAAATAACGAACTACGTTTATAACCGGACTTTGAAATTATTAAAACAAATATTCAATAAGTTGGTTGAGTATGAAATGTGTGATTATAATGTTGCCGATAAAATAAAATATAAACAGGTAGAAAAGCCTAAAATAATTATACCGACAGATGAAGAAGTATTAAAGATTAAAACTTATCTTCAAAACAATCTGCCAAACCTTTGGAACTTTGTGTTCTTTTTATTTCAGACCGGCGCAAGACCAAACGAGATATGTAACATCAAATTAAAATACATCGACCTTGAAAAGAGAGTGATCCATATACCTAAGCAGATTAGTAAAACTAAAATAGACCGTGTCGCCGTTATAGATGATCCACTGTATATCTGGTTGCAATCAAAAGATATTCATCTGTACGATGATGAATGTTATCTGTTCGGAAGTTTTAAAACAAAAGAAACAAAGCACCACGGATTAACACATAAAGACATCGATATAAGTAAAACACCTTTTCCAAGAACTTCAATAACCGATGTATGGAAACGTTTAATTAAAGATGAATTGGGATTAGATATAAATATTTATTCTTTTAAACACCTAAGGGCAAATAAAGAATTGTTAATAAACAATGATTTAAACCGTGCAAAGGTATTATTCGGGCACACCGATATTAAAACCACAGAGATTTATGCCAATCAGAAGAATGATATTTATATTGACCGACTGAAACAAAATACTTTAGACTTGAATAATTTAAAATAGCACCTCAAAATAACGAGGTGTTTTTTTTGTTTAAAAGAATATAAATCACTACATTTGTGATAATTAGAACGTTATGTTCGTCAAGTAACTTTTACTTGATTTGTATTTCGAGCAATTGCCTGATGTATATGCAGGTGGCTCACGTAAGCTGTTATAAATTATGTATTGGCAGCTCCTCTTAAAAATAAATTCTGGGAATTAAGAACCAAACACGGGAGAGATAAACTATTCACTACTCCTGATTTGTTATGGACTGCCGCTACCGAATACTTTCAATGGTGCGATGATAATCCTTGGATTAAAAACGAAGCTATAAAGGCTGGTGATCTTGCCGGACAAATAGTGAGTATTCCAACGTCAAGACCTTACACGCTTACCGCATTATGTTTATACTTAGGGGTAAATACAGCTTATTTCAGACAATTTAAAGAGAATTTAAAAGAGAATGATGAAGATTTTTCTACGGTCATTACGCGCATAGAAGAGACGATCTATTCTCAAAAGTTTGAGGGAGCTTCTGTAGGGGCGTTTAATGCTAATATAATTGCAAGGGATTTAGGATTGTCTGACAAGAAAGAACTTGATCATACAACCAAAGGAGAAAAGATTAACATAATCAATTTAGGAAATGGAGAGCCTGTTACCGAAACAAAGTAACGCAATCTATTATCTTAAAGATAGTGTTACAGAAGAATTATTATATGGTGGTGCCGCTGGTGGTGGTAAATCTGCATTAGGATGTCTATGGTTGATAGAGAACTGTCAAAAATATGCCGGTTCTCGTTGGTTAATGGGGCGTTCAAAACTTAAAGCATTACGAGAAACTACTCTAAATACTTTCTTTGAATTATCTTCAAAATTAAACATAAACAATCAATTCAAATATAACGCACAAGACCATACAATAAACTTCATTAATGGCAGTCAGATAATTTTAAAAGATTTATTCTTATATCCCTCCGATCCGAATTTTGACAGTTTAGGATCGTTAGAGATAACAGGGGCATTTATCGACGAATGTAATCAGATTGTATATAAAGCTTGGCAGATAGTAAAATCACGTATAAGATACAAACTTTCTGAATTTGGATTGATACCTAAAATATTAGGAACGTGTAACCCAGCTAAAAATTGGGTTTATTCTGAATTTTACAAAAAGGCAAAAGATAAGTGTCTTGAATTGTGGAAGAAATTCATCCAAGCATTACCGACGGACAACCCACACTTACACCCAACTTATTTACAATCCCTTTTAAGGCTTGACAAAAATAGCCGTGAACGTTTATATTTTGGAAATTGGGAATATGATGACGATCCAAACTCTTTGATTGAATATGAAAATATTCTAAACCTTTTCACAAACAATCATTCTTTAAAAACCGGAAAGAAATATATCACAGCCGATATAGCTCGTCTTGGATCAGATAAGGCGATTATAATGGTATGGGATAACTATACTATCATTGATTTGTTAGAGTTCGAGAAATCAAAAATGACGGACATCCAAAACGCTATTAATTCTTTAAAAATAAAATATAAGATTCCTAATTCAAATATTGTTGCCGATGAGGATGGAGTAGGCGGAGGTGTAGTTGATAACTGCCGTATTAAAGGATTTGTAAATAATTCAAAAGCACTCAATAATGAAAATTACTCAAATCTAAAAACACAATGTTATTACAAACTATCTGAAAAGATAAATAACAATGAATTGTTTTTTGAATGCGAATTGTCAGATAGGCAAAAAGAATTGATCATTGAAGATTTAGAACAAGTGAAATCATATAATGCTGATAACGACGGTAAAATGCAGATACTACCAAAAGCAGAAGTAAAACAACTTATAGGCAGGTCACCGGATTATTCAGACAGCATGGCAATGAGGTTATTTTTTGAAGTAAAACCGGGTATAAGAATCAAAACCAGCACAACATTTTAAAATGAAAAACACTTTGCAAAATATAAGTAAACAGGAATTTGATTTATTGGTAAAATTTTCCAAAAGGTCGAATGTTTTGTTTGGAGTTGAGGTTCCTCAATTGATTTATATGCCTTATCGGTTTGTTAAGATTGATTTACCCGAACTGTTAAGTACATCAAATATATCTGAATTGTTAGAAACGATATGTAAGATTCATAACATCAAAATAAAGCAATCCGAAACACCTGAAATAATATCATTTATCCTCTGGCTTAAAGATGAATTTGAAAAGATACAACAGTTGGAACAAGCTCATTTAAGTAATCAACCAGATCCGGATATGATTGCAGCAGGTGTGCAAGAATTAAACGAATTAGGGGAGATAAATATAATCGACAGTTTGGCTGGCGGAGATATTCTGAAATGGGAACAAATTGAACAATTACCGTATCATAAAGTATTTGATAAGCTTAAAAAGGATATGGTTGAGAATAAAATAAACAAAGCATATCACAAAATAATATCAAGTAAGAAGAAATGATAACACCAATAGAATTTTTTAAAGAGCAGGTTAAGATTTGGAATGAAAATCAATACTGCGGTAATTGTTGGGATTTTGGGGCACCATTATCAGAGAGTGGGTTTGAAAAATACCAATTAAAAGAAGGTAAAGAATGTTGTTACCAATTGATTATTACTGATTATTCAGTTGACGAATCAAACGAATATAATACAGCAAGTTTTGCACGAAGAAAGACGTGTAATCATCGCTTTACAATGTATATCGTTAAAGCAAGTAGCATTGATATTAACACATACAACGAAATAGAAGATCATCCAATTAATGAAAGCAAATGGGAAACTATTCTTAAGCCATTGTTTGAATGTTTTAGTTGTGATGCGATGATTGATTATTGTGCGATTGTTGGTTATCCGGTTCTAATTCCTCAATGGAGGGTTGAGAAAGTCATTAATAAACATAGTAATAATTACGATGGAATTAAAATAACCGGAGTGTTCAGAGAAATAAGTTAGTTATGAAAATATTAAAACAAATATTGCTTTTTCCTATTCGCATATTAGGATTAATCTATTTACTAATCGGTTATTTAATTTTTAAGTATGGTAGTTCCAGAAGAATTAATAAGAGAAACACTAACTGAAGTGGTAGAAAACTACCTTAAACCAAAGTTTATTGCATTAGGAATGAACGCATCAGGGCAATGGTTACAATCATTAGAGGTTAGAACATCTTTAAATCGTGGTGAGATATGGGGAGCTGATTACACTTACTACTTATCAGAAGGTAGAAGACCGGGAAAGAAACCTCCGATCACTCCATTGGTTCAATGGGTAGGTAATAAGTTTGGATTATATGGTAGAGAAGCTGTAAGTGCGGCTTATGCAATATCAAATAAGATAGCAAAAGAAGGAACAGAATATTATCCCGACGGTACAGATCTACTTCGTGTATTGCAATCGGAAGAAGTGCAGCGATTTATCATTAAAAAAATTGGGGATTACCTGATTGAACAAACAAGGCTTGAAATTTTAGAAAGAATTAAAAACACATTAATAACGGCGTGATATGGCATTAACTATAAAAGGATTAGAACAGGATGTTTATTATATGAACAATAACATCTTTGTTGAATTAGAGGAAACAGAAGATTTTGATATGTTTTTGTTGACAATCAATGGATCTATCGCTTATAGACTGTTGGCAATCAACAATAAATTAAGATTGAATTTAAGTGCTTATGTTAAATCTTATCTGGGTATTATAAACCACGATAATGATGTTAAGAATGTTTCAATATTATTTCAATCGGCGAAAATAAAACCCGATACATATCCTGAAGTTTTAGTTTTTACTGCTACTGGAGGTGACAATGAAATCACCGGAGGTGTTAATGCTGATGTAGAAGGAACATTAGACGCGACGCATTATCGGTTTGAATATAAATTAATGAATGCTGTTAATTGGAGTTCTTATCAAATACCTTATGTGCCATTTCAATCTACCTCTTACCAGATCCCTGATGTAACACCTTCCGGTAATTATTCTGTTAGAGTTATGTTGGTCAACAATTCGGGTAAAAAAGGTATATGGAAACAAATAGACAATGTATTAGTAATTTAAAAAGGTGTTAAAATTATGGAAGATATTGAAATTATTAATGAAGAATTATTAAATAAAGGATTTGTTTATGGCGGTTTACGTGGTAACAAAAGTAATATTTTTGCTCGAATAAATACACCATTGACACCAACTGAAAAACTGCCTTATTTTAAAGGTTATCCAAATACTTACAGCGTTATTGAACCATCGGAATCGGGATATTCTATTTTGCATACCGAATTGCTAATAACAAATCCCAACGCAGTTAATATAAAAGTAAGGGGATGTTACAACGTGTATGTTAAGTTTTTGAACTCTTTGGGAGGTTATTCCTATTGGATGTTTGAAAGTTACACAGATGAGCAAAAAAACACCAATTCAGGCATTATAAATAATCACGTATCATTTGATTTGGGTAACAAATTAGATCAGGAGATAGAACTATATTCAAAAGTACCAAGAGATTTTATACCGTTAATTCAAGATTTGATTATCAGTCCAGAAATATATATCTATGATAAAGATAATGATGAGTATAATAAATACTATTCATCATCAAATACGGTTCAATCTATACCGTATAAAGCAGGTCAAAAATTAAAAATAAAATTAAAACCATTCACTAACTACAATCCGCAAGTATTATGGCAGTAGAATTTTTCGTAAATAATAAAGAAGTTGAATTAAAAGAAGATAGTAAAATTCAATTCAATTATACGATAGGCGATATATTCAATATCGGATATTTACAAGTATCCTATTCAAATGTATTTGATGCACCATTAACTCCGGAAAATACATTGGCTTTGGATGGTCTGGGATTGACCGGCGATTTATCACAGATACCATACACCAAAACAACAGCCGTTTTAAAAGAAGATGGATTTGATATTATACGCAATGGATGGCTGACAATAGAAGAAACAGGAAACAGTTACCGTATGGCAATATATCAGGGAGTTACAGACTTCTTTAAAGATATTGAAAACAAAACATTGGGGAATGATCTTGATATATCTTCATTAGATCATGATAAGACTATAGGGAATGTAATTAAAAGTATTGATTATAACGATGAACATTACCGTTACATTTTAGCCGATTTCGGAGGGAAAACACAATTACCGGATAATGTAATAAACATTGATTATTTGATTCCTGCGGTGAAACTCTCTTACTTCTGGAACAAGATATTTGAAACGTTTGGGTATACTTATTCCGGTTCTATATTCTCAAATCCTGATTATACGGAAGCGTATATGACATATCCAAAAGCGCCGTCTAATGATGCAGCAGAGGAGGTTTTAATATCATCGGCATTCAAAAATCAAACCATTGACACCAATCCTGTTCAGTCGGGGCAATCCGGATCATACTCATTTCCTAATTCATATAATTGGGATGTTGCTGGTGCCGGTTTTGGCGTTTGGAATTATACCGTTCTTGAATCAAAAAAATATAGAATAAGATGCAGACCTGCCGGATATTTGGAATACGGTCAGGATTTTACATCTTTCTTCTTTACCATTACGGTTAATGGAAATATTCTTAAATCTTTCACGAGTAAATGGATGGATACTAATTTTGATGATTACTACATTGACATTGATTTAATAGAAGGTCAGGAAGTATCATTTGGCATCCATAGCCGAAACTTCGGACGTCCTGATCAGTTAAGAATATTATCATTAGAGGTAGGTTTTTATGAATTATCAACAGGAAATTTTGACTTTACAAGTGCTTTAGGTGATTTTGCAATCAAAGACTTCGTAAAAGAAATTGTAAATAGATTTGGTCTTACTGTCATCTACGATGATTTAACAAAGAACCTTTCATTCTACACAGCTGAAGAAAAAGTAAATTTCAATAATTATGTTGACTGGACGCAGAAATACGCCAACAGAACAAAAGAATCATACTTATACGGACAATACGCCCAAAGAAACATTTTTACACACAAATATAACGACGATGAAGAAACATTTAATAACGGTGAGATAAAGATTAATAATCAAAATCTTGAATTATCAAAAACAATTGTTTCTTCAAAAATATATTCGCCTTCAGATAGTCTGACAAGGTTAACAATAGGAGCTAATTCTATATTATCACCTGTATATCGATTATGGAATACCGAAGTTAAAGAAGTGGTTGAAAATAATGTAAATACTTTGAAAGTAGAATATAATGGATTATCAGGCAGGTATTACATTGTAAAGCTTAATGAGGTGTATGAGACAGGATATTTTAAAAGTGAGTTGTTAAATAGTGATGTGGAGAATACCACGAGATATTTTGTCACAAACAACACTGATGTTAACTACGTTGATTTAATCCCAAAATATTACAAGCCTTACGAAAAGATGTTGAATAATTTCAGAATGCACGAAATAGAATTAGCATTGTCGTTGCCGGATATTATGCAACTGGACTTCACGAAGCTGTATTATTTTGAACAGGAAGCTAATTTTTATATGCTTAACAAATTAACTTGGGAGGAAGGTAAGAATTGCAAGGGCGAATTTATTAAAGTAAATAAATAAAACATTATGGATGTAGTAACATTAGCTGGTTTTGATTTTGATAGTGACCGATTGGAAAAGGGTATTGAGAAGATGCAAAAAGAACTGTTTGAGCTTACTAAGAGCCAACAAGAATTAGCAGCACAAACCAAAGCAACCAATGCAGAACTTAGTAATCAAACCAAAGAAGAAGAAAGACTTGTTCAAAGCTTTAAAAACGGAAGTCAGGAATACCAGAAAGCTGTACAAGATCAGGCTAAATTAAAAAAAGCCGGTCAGGAAAACACACAGGCTTACAAAGATCTGAATATTGAAAAACAACGTTTAATATCAACTTTTAAGGCTGAAAGCAAAGAGTATCAACAGGTAAATCAAAATATTTCAAGCTTAACCAACAAGCAGGAAGGATTATTTCTTGCAACAAAAGATTTGCAGATACAAAGAAGTGTACTAAACAAAGAATACCAAACAGCTACCACTTTGTACAAACAGTTTATAGGGGTTAATGGTGAAGTATTGAGTTTGCAACAAGTAGTTAATCAAAGTGTAAAACAAGAAGTGACCACGCGTCAGCAAGCAAAGGAAGTAAATCAACAATTGAATAAAATAAAAGACCAGTTAAATGTAACAAATGAAGCAGAGAAACAATTACTTGATGAGATAAACCAACGCATTGATGAAAATAATAAGTTATTAAAAGAAACAGGATCAGAGAATGAAAAACGAATTGCCGGAATCGGTCAATATTCACAAGGTATTGAAGAAGCTGCGTCTAATTTAGATATTTTTAATGGTGGTTTAGGTGGTTTTATTCAACGTTCACAAGAAGCCGGAGGTGCTGGTAATTTAGTTGGTGGTTCATTAAAACAAATGGCAACCGGATTTATGGGTGTTACAAAAGCTTCTTTAGCATTTATAGCGACTCCAATAGGTTTAGTTTTAGCCGCAATAACCGCTGCTTTTCTATTGGTTAGAAATGCGATGAACAGAAGTGAGGAAGCTACCAACAAAATAAATAAAGTATTCGGAGCATTCAGAGGAGTTTTGAATTTTGTACTTAAAGCCTTAGAGCCTTTGGGAGAGATATTAATAGACGGAATAGTAAAAGGATTTGAATTAGCAACAAAATATGCGGAGTTTTTTATATCTACTTTAAAATGGATTGCCGATAATGCAGCCGACGTTTTAGAAGCTTTAGGATTTGAAGGTGCTGCGGATAGTGTAAGAACTTATACAACTGCTGCGGATGGGATGGCAAAGGCTATGTTAGGTGCGGCAGAAGCAGGGGCAAAACTTGCCGAAATGGAAGCTAAATTAGCATCTGAACAACGAAAATCAGAATTAATACAAGAGCAATATGAAGTTCGTGCCGAAAGATTAAGACAGTTGCGTGATGATGAATCTAAAACCATAAATGAAAGAATACAAGCAAATAACGAGCTTGGAAAAGTTTTAAAGCAACAATTGAACGAGGAATTGAATATCGCTAAATTGAGCCTTGAGGTAGCAAATACAAGATTAAAATTAGAAGGACAAACAACTGCAAACTTAGAAGCGCAAGCAAAAGCACGAGTTGAGATTGCTAAGATAGAAAACAGAATCACTGGTCAAGAATCGGAACAACAATCAAATATAAATTCATTACGAAGAGAAGCACAATCACAGGCAAAGGCTGCACACGATGCACGAATGAAACAGATTGAAGCGGAAATAAAAAGGCAAAAAGAGGCATTAGAATTGTGGATCGCCGAACAAGGTGATAGAGCAAGAACGTTAAAAGAACAATTAACATTACAAGAAGAAACGGCTAAAAAATCAAAGGCTATTCTTGATAATGAATTAAAAAATAAAAAAATAAGTCAAGAAAAGTATGATTTAGAAGTTTTAAAACTTACTCAGGAAACAGCAAAATTACAAGCTCAAATTGCTGTAGATATAGCTGAGCAGAACCTTGATACGTATATCTACGAAAATAAGGAAAGATTAAAACAAGGTCAATTATTAACTGATGATTTATTAGCTCAAGAAATTGACAGGAACAAAGCGTTACAAGCTGAACGTGATGCTTTTGAAAAGATACGTTTTGAGAATGGTTTGATAAACGAAACGGAATATCAAAAAGCCTTACTTGAAAATCAAAGAGCCTATTTAGATCAGGAACGCGCATTAAAAGAGCGTAACGAACAGGATAACCGTGAAATTGAGAATACAAGACGTGCAGAGGATTTTCAAGCACAATTAATTCAATTACAAGAGAATCTTGCAAGCGAATTTGAAATAAAAAGGGCACAAGCTAATTTTGAATACGAAGATCAGAAATTACAACTTGACCAACAACGTGTTGATGGTTTGATTACTGAGGAGGCTTATCAATTAGCCTTATCTAATTTGAAGAGAAAAACAGCGGAGGTCAATAAAGCGATAGATAAGGAAGAATTAGATTTTAGACTAAACCTCACCAAAGATACTTTCAGCAATGTTGCCCAAGTATTAGGTGAACATACAGCAGCAGGTAAAGCTGCCGGTATAGCAACAGCTACAATTAATACATACCAAGGCGCTTCAGAAGTATTAAAGTCTCCTTCGGTATTGCCAGAACCTTTAAATACTATATTAAAAGTTGTACAAATGGGTGTAACTATAGGTACTGGTTTGAACACAGTTAGAAATATAGCAAAGGTAAAAGCGCCTAAAATGGCAAAGGGTGGATTGACCGAAATAGGTGGAAAACTACATTCGCAAGGAGGTACTAAATTCTATGGTGAAGATGGAACAACATTTGAAGCTGAAAAAGGTGAGTTAATCGGAGTAATGAATCGATCAGCAGCTTCGAACTTTATGAATTACAACAATTCATTTTTAAACAATGGAAGTAAAACATATCCAAATTTTTTTGCTGATGGTGGTTTAGTAGGTGTAAAATCGTCTAATTTAGCTACTGTTCAACAAAATTTATTTGGTAACTTTAGCATTGTTGCAATTTCAGATGCTGTTCGTCAAGGAGCATTAGAAGGATCGCAACAAGGAAGTTTGCAAGGCAGCCAACAAGGAACGCAAACAGGCAGCCAACAAGGTATTTCGCAGTTAAGCTCGAATAGGGCGGTGCAGGGAAGTTCTTTTATTTAACAAAATGTCAAAATTAAAATCATTTGCAAAAAAAGTAAAAACAATAAGCAAAAAAGGATTAGAACCTTATGAGGTAGGGAAATCAAACTTTGAACATCCTACTCCGTGTATAGAGAAATTAGCACAACAAAGAGCAGAAATATGCAAAGGTTGTGAATTTTTCAAAAAAGAACCTATCGAACAGTTTCAGATTATCGATAGTCGCATTCCGGTATTATCAAAAATGTACTGTGAGGATTGCGGTTGTATTTCAAGCTATAAGCTTAGGCAAAGTATAGATGAATGCGACCGATGGCAACAAGGATGATCGATAAAATCGAGGAAAATTTTAATTTCGTTCAAATATTATTCAGCAATGGTAAGATAGATATATCTATAATTAACGAATATCATATTTATAAAGAATATGAGAAACTGTCTAATATTAAATCAAAGATGCAACGTTATTCAATTGTTGCGGATAATTTAAGGATTAGCGAAATGACTGTAAGGCGTGCAGTATATTCAATGGAAAAAGAAATAAATTAGAGGACAATTAGTCCTCTTTTTTTTATTCCATTTATACGGAGGGGTTAATTCAATCAAAAACATCTTTAGGATTGATGTTTAATTTTTTACACCAATTTAAAAACATTTCCAAAGAAATTCGATCTACCTCGTTTTCGTATTTTGAAATTCGAGTGTTATCTAAACCTACCATATTAGCAAAGTCAGCTTGATTTAAGCCTGTTTGCTTCCGTAATTTCTTCAAAACATCACCTGCTTTCATTTAATTAAGCATAAAATTATCTGAATCGCCTTCTAAATCCGCTTGTTTATCTTGCCAAATAATATAAGACTTATACCACTTCCAAGCCTTTTTTATATGCAATCGGATTTCAGGCATATAATCATCAATGTCATCGAATATTGATATATTATAGAAATCTACAACTTTTAGCATATACTTTTCTGTGAATCCGTCAGGATTGTGGTATTCGAACAAATCAAATACATCGTCAAGGCTATAATCCAACTCTGATAAATCATCGTATGGAATTACATGTATCAACATTTTATGTTTGATTGTCTGTAAAATGTAAATTGGTCCGTGTGCGTCTTTCAAAGTATTTTCGCACAATAAAAATCTGTCCATACTTTTTTTAATTTAATAACCACCCCGAAGGGTGGTTTATTATTATTTTAAAATCAATTCAAAAGGTGCAGAGAAATACTTATTTCCTTGAGTTTCCACGTCATAGATATAACAATGTTTACTTGTAACATCTGGAGTTAAAGATTTTAATTCATACCCATTTATTGACTTTACATTTGACCAATCCTGATTTTTCAATTCTTTAATTGTGTTGATAACGATAGTTTTCATTTTAATTTTCCCGTATTTTTATCGGTTCGGTTTCCGTTTTGATTATTATTAATTTCTATAGTGTAAAGATACAACTATTTTTTAAACTTGCAACATATTGCAATAAGTATTTTTACTTTTTTTTCAAACTTTAACATTTAAAACGGTTTTACTGGGGTTATAGAATAAAAAAAAGAGAAG